>Ga0255341_1003913_pt1 | contig 16229 bp, 13 predicted proteins | sample wastewater_treat_8_FD_192418 | JGI IMG/M metagenome (GOLD analysis project Ga0255341, IMG submission 192418) | Wastewater microbial communities from Lulu Island WWTP, Vancouver, Canada - plant12 | ecosystem: Engineered > WWTP > Wastewater > Unclassified | place: Canada: Vancouver, British...
TTTATATATTTGTTATTAAAATGGTGATGAAGTAGAATAACGTTTGGGTATTAATTTTTCATCCATCGGCAAAGTAAAGTGAATGGTTGTTCCTCTATTTTCGATTGATTCCGCCCAAATTTTTCCACCATGGGCTTCTACAATATTTTTAGTAATATATAAACCCAATCCCGTTCCTTCGGTTTCATATTTTAAAATATTGCTCCCTCGATAAAATTTAGTAAATAATTTTGGTAATTCATTTTTTGGAATACCTATACCCGTATCACTAATTGATACTTCAACATAAGGAGATTTTTTTTCTACTTTAATAATAATCTGCCCGTTTTTGACATTATAACGCAAAGCGTTTTCTAATAAATTTTGCACAACTATTCTGATACGCATTGGATCAAATTTAAAGGGTGGAATTCCATCTGCCGGCGGTTCTAAATAAATTTTTATATCATATTGTTCAGCTATTGAAAGATAATCTTCTAAAAGTTTGCTCATTAAATCTAATAAATCAGATTGAACAAATTCATAACCAAATTTTCCCGACTCAATATTAACCGTATCAAGCAAATCATTAGCTAAACGTAAAATTTTATCAGTGGCCTCTAAGTTTTTTTTCAAAAGATCCTTTTGAATATCGGTTAAATTTTCATTTCCTTCGCTTAATAATGTTTCTAATCCCCATTTAATTCCTGATAAGGGCGTTCGCATTTGATGAGCTGCTACGGTTAAAAATTCAGATTTTGATTTTAAAATTTCTTCTTCTCGGGTTCGATCTTTTATAATTTTAAAAAAACCTAAAATTTTTCCTTTTGCATTAGTAACCCTAATTGTTGTTATTGTAAATTCTAAAACAGGATCACTAAAAGATAAATCCATTACATTAGGAAAAACTGCCGGATCAGTTCGCCAAACCATTGACGGCGCCAAACTAGGAAAAAGCACCTGAGTCAATATCTTTGTTTTTTCATTCTTTGCCCATTCAGGACTAATGGTTTTACCCAAAATACTAGTAGCCATTACATCAAATAAATTTTCGGCCGTTGTATTAAAAATAGTAATTTTAAAATTAGGATCATAACCAATAATAGCATCTGTAAAATTAGAAACAACAGTTTTTATTTGGTCACGCTCAGATAAAACTTGATAATATTTAATAACATTTTTTAAACAAAAAACAAAAGTAATTATCAAAAGAATAATTCCAACAATTAAACCGATTAAATTCCACGGAGAAACAACAAAATAAAAAATAATGCCAACTAAAAATAGAACTACAACTAATATAATCCAAAAAACAATCATTTCCGGAAAACTTAAATAAGTTAAGATTTTATTCATAACAAATTTATTATAAAATAATTATAAAAAAATAACAGAGTCAATTTTTTATTGACCCTGCTATTTTTCTAATTTTCACTATTCTTTTTATTATTGGTTAAAATATTTTCTATTTCTGTTTTATTAAAACCAATAATAATTTTTCCATCGATATCAATTACTGGCACCCCCATTTGACCACTTTTTTCTATCATTTCTTTTAATCCATTTTCATCTTCAAAAACATTAATATCTTGAAAATCAATATTTTTTTCTTTGAAAAACTCTTTGGCTAAATGACAATAAGGACAAGTTGGAGTTGAATAAATTTTTATCATTTTATTTAATAAAACCATCTATAATCGACTTAAAAGTGCTATACGGTTGAGCGCCTATAACTAAAATCCCATCTCCTAAACTAACAGTAGAACTACTTCCTTCATAGGCAGCTTCTACTGTTTGAGCATCAAAATCTAAAGGTAATTTATTAGTTATAATTGTTGATGGTGTCGCATAAACACCTAATTGTGCTACTAAATTAGCTATTTCCTGAACACGAGAAGCATATTTACTAGAATTTAAACAATCAGAAAAGTTATTTTTGTTTAATCCTAATTCCTCAGCATATTTAATAATATTATCAACAGTTAAACCATTTTCTTTATCTGCATTGTTAAAAAGTTTATCATGCATTTCCCAAAATTTACCCTCATCTTTAGCACACCAAGCTGCTTCCGAAGCTTTTTGAGCAAAATCATGGCCGGGCAAAGGAATATCCATAAATACTACCTTAACTAATCCCGGTTCAACATAATTCTTCACTAAATCAAGATGGGAAATCATATAATAACGCTGACAAAACGGACATTGATAATCGCCAAATTCAAAAACAGTTACTTCGGCATTTGGATTTCCTAAAATTGGCTGATCTTCAGCAATATCTAAAGTAACCGTATTTTGAGAATTTTCAACATTGGCTACTTCATTATTTTTAACATCAATATTACTAGTACCTTTACTATAAATAAAAGCACCTCCAATAATTAAAGCAGCTATTACAATAGATATTGGTAAAAGAATGTTTTTATTATCATCATTGGTTTTATTTTCTTTTTTTTCTTCTTCCATAAAAATATAATTTTAATTTTAATTTAAACGACTTTTTGTTTAATATTTATATTTTAATAAAAATTAGATTAAAAACAAGAGGGGATTTAAGATATTATACCTATTTTTTAAATATTTTGTCCTTTCCTGTTTTTTAATGTTGAGGGCTACCTACGGCTGACAGTCTTCGCTCAAAATAACTGCTATTTTTCTAGTGTCATCCTGAGAGCCTCATCTCCTGCCTGCCGGTAGGCAGGCGAAGGATCCCTAGGCTTTTCAGCAATAATCAGCAATCATTACTGTTGATGGGATTCCTGCCTCTCGGCAGGCAGGCTTCAATCCCTGCCCGCCGTAGGCGGGCCTGCCTACCGGCAGGCAGGGCTGACGCTCAGAATGACCGCAGGGGTTTGTTGTGCGTTGGATTCTTCCCTTGCCCCGCCGTAGGCAGGCCTGCCCCGCCTACGGCGGGGCTGACTTTCAGAATGACTGCTGTTTTTTCAATGTCATCCTGAACCCGCCTCTCGGCGGGCAGGCGTAGCCAGAAGTTATTGAGTTAAACTAGTGCGGTTGGCGGCGAAATTCTAAAAGAATTTCGCCGCCACTCATTTATTTTTTAATTTCAAATTTTTCGTTTTCAAAAATTAATTTTACCACATCACCTTCTTTTATTTCTGATTTTAAAATTTTCTCTGCTAAAATAGCGTTGATATTATCCGAAATAGCATTTCGCAAAGGCCTAGCGCCATAAACCGGATCAAAACCAATTTCAGCTATTTTTTCTACCGCCGTCTCGTCAAATATTATTTCAATACTTCTTTCTTTTTTTAAATTATCAGCTAATGTTTTTAAATTTAAACGGGCAATATCTTTAATATTTTCTTTAGACAATGGTTTAAAAACAATGATATCTGAAAAACGATTAATTAATTCTGGTTTAAAATATTCGGTCAACCGTTTTTTTAACTCATTAGCAATTTCAATTATTGAAACACCAACTTCTATTTTTTCTTTAATTAAGTTGGAATGGGCATTAGAAGTGGCAATAATAATGGTATTGGTAAAATTAATTATTCGACCAAAATTATCTGTTAATCGCCCATCATCAAAAACTGAAAGAAAAAGATTTAATAAATCAGGATGCGCTTTTTCAAATTCATCCAGCAAAATTAAACAATAAGGTTTTTGTCGCACTGCTTCAGTTAAAATACCAGTTTTACTACCATCAGGACTTCCCACAAAATCATAAATGCTTTTTTGATCCTGATATTGAGACATATCAAAACGAATCATATTATCTTCCGAACCAAATTGAATTCTAGCTAAAATTTTAGATAATTCAGTTTTTCCAACGCCAGTGGGCCCAACAAAAAGAAAGGTAGCAATTGGCCCGCCTTTTCGCGATAACCCCGCTCGATATTCTCTTAGGGCTTTACTTACTTCTTTCACTGCTTCTTCTTGATCAATTAAGCTTTGGTGAATTAATTCCTCTAAATTTAGAAGTTTTTGCGCTTCTTCTTTTTCGGCAAATTTTAATGGCACATTTATTTTTTGTTGACTTACTCTAATTACATCATCACCGGTTAAAATTTTCTGTTTTAAATTTTTAACATCAGCTACCGCTTCTTTTAGTAAATCATCGGCGCTTAAAGGCAACATTTTATCTTTAAAATAACGATGAGCAATTTTTACAGCATTTTTTATTGCCGAATAAGTAATCTTTATTTTAGTTTGTTTTTCTAAAATTAATGCCGAATAAGTCAAAAAAGTTATTGCTTCATCTTCACTAATTTCGTTTACTCTAATTACTTCAAATAATGAATTAAAATCACTTCGCGATTCAATATCTTTTTTATAAAATATCGGCGTTGTTGACCCAATAATTTGAAAATTATTTTTAGACAAAATTGGCAATAAAACCTCTGCTGCGCTTAAATAATTTTCACCCGATGTTTTAAATAAATTATGAATATCCGGAATAAATAAAATAACATTTCCCGCTTCTAAAATTTCATTAATCATTTTTTGAACTCGCTCGATTATTTCTTGGGGAGTACCGCCAGAAATCAAATTTTCAATAGAAAGCATCACCAATCTTTTGTCAAAAAGTTTTTCAGGAACTTCATCTTGAGAAATAAGAAAAGCTAAATGTCTAACAATTGAACCAATACCACTCGTTGGCTCGCCAACCAATAAAACATTATTGTTATTTGCTTTAGATAAAATATTAATCAACTGGCGCATCTCGTTATTGTGTCCAATTAAAAAACCAATTTTTCCCGCCCGAGCTAAATCAGTTAAATCTGTACTTATTAAATCCAAAAAAGGAGTCGGTCTCGCCGTCCAAGCTTTATTCATAATTTTATGTTCTTTTGATTTGTATTGTTTGGCAAATTCTCCACGTGTTTCGGGCAAATTTTTAATAATTAATTGTTTTTTAAATTCCGCAAAAATTGTACTTACCAAAACATCTTCAGCTTCTATCCGAAAATAATTTTTAATTCGTTCCACTTCAGAATCTTTAATATAAAATATTGCTGCAAAAATATCTTTTTTACTAATAAAATTTTTATCTCTTAAAAAATAAGCAGCCACCACTAAATTATTTATCATTTCTAATAATTCTTTTTTTGACTTCTTCTCTAAATTCTTTTTTAATATTTCATTAATTGCTCCTTGAAATTCATTAACATTAATTTCTAATCTTGATAAAATATCTCTAAATGTTTTATCATCTAAAAATTCATTTAATAATTGCAAATAAAAATTACCTCCATTTATCAACGTTTTATCAAACACTTCTTTAATAATTTTTTTTACTGAATTTTCGCAATAAAAAATTAAATTTATTTTTTCATTAGATTGAGCAATTTTTTTATCAAAATTTTTATTAAAATACTTATCAGGCTTATTTAAATTTACCAACCGATCCAAAACAAAAATAATTCCAAAATAACCCAAAAACTGTAATGAAGATTCTTTCATTAAAATAAAAAAAATACTTAAAACACTCAACAATATCCAAAAAATACTAATAATTACTCTGGCTAAAAATCGTTCTGCAAAACTCATTTGCAATCTTTTGTCTTGATAAAAAAATTGTCCTTTTTTTACATTATTATCCATAGTTAAATAAATGTTTTAATAATTAAAAATATAGGCGTAGCAGCCCAAATTAAATACAAAGACATCACAATAATAAAAATCGTTAAATAGATTAAAACTGCTAAAAGAATCCTAATGGTTCGAAAAATAAAACCCAAAATATAACCAATAATTGTTTCATCTTGATATAAAGGCTTTAACCAATGACGAATTGTTATTTTAATAGCAAAAGTTTTATCTAATTGCTTTAAAGTATTCAACAAAAAATTCCAAAATTTAAAAAAAGTATTCGGATACCAATCTTTAACAAAACACACTATTCTATTAATAATGGCTGAAAATAAATAAACAAAAATGGAATTTTCCATAAATTCATTATAAATCTTTTTCTTTTTTTCGCCAACTATTATAAACCTGCCTACCGGTAGGCAGGCCTGCCCGCCGTAGGAGGGCCTGCCCGCCGTAGGCGGAGCTTCGTTCAGAATGACTGCTGTTTTTTCAATGTCATCCTGAAGGCCTGCCTACGGCGGGCAAGCGAAGCCTGAAGGATCCCATAGCTTTTAACACAATGACACTTGGTTCAGTTTAATTCAATGTGTGGCGGCGAAATTCTAAAAGAATTTCGCCGCCACGCCGCTACTCTATTTTTTCCTACAAATCTTTTTCTTTTTTTGTTGGCCGAAAACTAAATTGACAACCACAATATTTTTGATGATAAAATTCGTATTTCTTAGATAATTCTTGAGTTTTTTTCCATAATTCTTTTTTATCACCAAATTCTGACAAAGGTAAAAATATTAAATTATTTTCCTTAGCAATTAAAGTTGCTATTTCATCTAAAACTTTTTCATCTTTAAATGGGCTAATAGCCAATGTTGTTGTAAAATATAAAGATTTTTCCTTTTTAGCTATTTCCGCTGTTTTTTCTAATCGCTCTCTAAAACAAATTAAACAACGCTTACCACCCTCTGGTTCGCTTTCCCACCCCCTTACCTTCTCTAACCATAAATCATAATTATATTCTCCTTCTTGAAAATTTATTTGATAAATTTCAGCTAATTTTTCCGCCTCTTTCAAACGTTTATCATATTCTTCTTTTGGCCAAATATTCGGATTATAAAAATATAATATTATTTCAAACTGATTTTTTAAAAGATCTATCAAATAAGCGCCGCAAACTGCGCAACAAATATGTAAAATCAATTTCGGTTTTATTGTTATTTTTTGTTCCAACTTTTCTTCAATTTCTAATTTATCATTCATAAAAAAATTTTTTAATGTTATAATCGGCCATTTTTAATTGCCAAACGAATCTCTCTTATTAAATCTAAATAAAATTTTAAATTATGAATACTTGCCAATCGATGATATAAAAGTTCGTTATTTTTATAAAGATGGTGTAAATAAGCTAAAGAATATTTTTGACAAGTTTCACAATCACAATATTTATCTAATAAAACATTAGCTGCTTTATATTTACTTTTACCAATTTCAATAATTTGATAATCAACTTTACCATTTTTTATAATTTTTTTATCGTTGCGAATAAATAATTCACCGTGACGCGCATGTCGAGTTGGAATAACACAATCAAACATATCCACGCCATATTTTATCATTTCTAAAATTTGTTCTGGATAGCCTACTCCCATTAAATATCTTGGTTTTTCTTCTGGTAATTTCGGCGCCAACCAACTAACAATTTCTTTCATTTTTTTCTCTGGTTCACCAACAGCTAATCCACCAATAGCATAACCATCAAAATCTAATTTTAAAAGCTCAACTAAACTTTTTTCTCTTAAATCTTTAAAAACGCCACCTTGAACAATACCAAAAATTAAATTGGAAAAATTAATTTTTTGTGCATATTTTTTACTCCGCTCTGCCCACAAACTTGTTATGGCTACTGATTTTTCCACTTCTTTTTTTGATGCTTTATAACCAATACAATAATCCAAAACCATGCAAATATCCGAATTCAAATTTTTTTGAATTTCTAATGCTTTTTCGGGCGATAAAAAAATTTTTTGACCATCAATTTCCGAATTAAATTCAACGCCCGCTAAACTTATTTTTTTAAAACGCGATAAAGAAAAAACTTGATAACCACCAGAATCTGTTAAAATTGGCTTATACCAATGCATAAAAGAATGCAGTCCTTTTTGTTTTAATTGCTGAAAAGGGATTTTTTTCTTTTCGGTTGATTTTAAATAAGAACTATCTGTGTTTTTGATCACTTCATCACCGGGACGCTGAAAAAGATGGTAAGTATTAGCTAAAATAATTTCTGCTCCTATTTTTTTTAAATCGTCTGGCGTTAAACCCTTAACACTACCCCAAGTAGCAATGGGCATAAAAGCTGGAGTAAAAAATTTTCCTGACGCTGTTTTTACTTCGCCCAATCGAGCTTCTGATTTTTTAGATTTTTTTAATAATTGAAACATAAAAAATAATTAAAGTTAAAAAAGAGAATTATTTCTTGTCACTATCTCATCATCAGCAAATATTTTTACTTTACCATATTCACCATCAAATCCCGGTGAAATTACTAATTTATTTTCTCGCACTCTTTTTATTGCTTCCGCTAATTTATAATTCGATTCTGCTTCAATATCTTTTATTGAAATATCTGTTAAAATTGATATTTCATCTCTAAAAATATTTATTAAACGTTCAAATTCATTTTGAACTTTTTTAGCAGCCACTGTTGAATTCATCACTTCAGCAATAATTTCTAATAGAGGCACTAATTTTTTAAATGGTGGTCGATTAGAAGGTTTATAATCAACTGGTCTATCAGCTAAATCTTCCACTCGATGCATTACTCCAATTGTTAATGGCCGATGACACTTTGGACAAATGTTATTTATTTTTTTTGCCTCAACAGGTGATAAACAAACATTACATAATCGATGCCCATCGTAATGATATTTTCCTTCCTCGGGATAAAATTCAATCGTATAAAGAAATTGGCTTGAATCTTTTGAATAATTAACAGGAATACCACTTTTAATTGCTTCAATAATTTTAAAATAGGATAATTCAGTATTAAAAACATTAGCTTCTCTAGCAATTTTAGGTACTGAATGAGAATCCGAATTAGAAGTAATTGAAAAATTATCTAATTGCGATAATCGCCAATTCATTTGCGGATCAGATGAAAGCCCTGTTTCAATGGCAAAAATTTTATTTGCCCATTCGCCAAAACATTCTTCAACTGTATCAAAACCAGACATTGAACCAAAAAGAGAAAACCACGGCGTCCAAATATGAGCCGGAATAATCACAATATCAGGCGAAATAGAATAAAGTAATTTTACTAATTCAATAGCTGATAATCCCAAAATAGGCCGCCCATCAGATTGTAAATTCCCCTGCCAACTTAAAGCAATATTAATTTTTTGTACCAATTCCAGCGATGACACTAAAACCACTAAATGAATTCTTCTGCCTTTTCCACCTTGCGAATAAATACAAGATAATTCAGTTGTTAAAATAAACCGGCTAATATTTTTTTCATCATTATCGCCTTTCAAACGATATAATCCCTCTTCAGCCGGCTCTAAATTTTCTTTTAATTCTTTAAACCACATTGGATGAGTAAAATCACCCGTTCCTAAAAGATTCACTCCTTTTTTCTTCATCCATTGAGATAAATTTTTAATTGTAATATCGTGAGCTGTAGCTCGCGAAAAACGCGAGTGAATATGAAAGTCTGCCACTATTTTCATAATTGATAAATATAAACACTAGAAAGCGGCCTTGAAGAAATAATTTTTTTTACTGGTTCTAATTTTTCAAAATTAAATGAATTGGTAATAATATAACAATTTTTTTTCGCTTCTTTTTGTATTTTTGGTAATATTTTTTCTAAAATTGAGGGATATAAAAAAAGATAAAGACAATCAAATTGGCTTAAATCTATTTTAAAAAAATCTTGACGATAAAATTTTAAATTGGGAAGTTGTTGAAAAATTTTAGAAAATCGATAAAGTATTGGATTAATTTCATAACCAACAAATTGAATATGAGGGTAATCCTTGGCTAAAAAATATAAAAAACTTCCGTCACCCGAACCTAAATCAGCTACTACCATTCCATCTTTTAAAACGTCTAATTTTTTAATTTTTTCTAAAATATTTTTTTCTGATTTAACAAATGGTACGCCCGTTTTTCTTAAATAAAAAATTAGCATAATTAAAAAAATAATTAAAAATAAACAAAAAATCAGAAAAACAATCTGAAAAACAAATAAAATAATTAGTAAAAATTTTTCGCTAATCATTCCTTTAATTATAAAACAAAAGTAATAAAAAATGCAAAAAATTAAACTCTTTTCCACTTTCTAGTGTCATCCTGATGACCTCAGCCCCTGCCTACCGTACCGGCAGGCAGGCGAAGGATCCCATGCCAACTAATAAGCGACTATCACCGCTGTGGATGGGATTCCTGCCTCTCGGCAGGCAAGCTTCAATTCCTGCCTACCGGTAGGCAGGCGAAGGATCCCATGCCAACTAATAAGCGACTATCACCGCTGTGGATGGGATTCCTGCCTCTCGGCAGGCAAGCTTCAATTCCTGCCTACCGGCAGGCAGGTTTACCCGCCGAAGGCGGGCCTGCCTATCGGCGGGTGAAGGATCCTTCGGCTTTTCAGCAATAAAAAACCTCTCACATAGTGATGAAAACTACAATCTTTCGCCACTATCTTTTCATTCTACTTAAAATAACCGCTTATTAATTTGAAAAAAATAAATATTATTATAAAATAAAAGAAAAGATAAATAAAAAATACTTAAATTAAAAAGAAGAGAAAAAAATAAAATCAAACTTTTAAAATTTTAATAACAACAAAGGAGGAGTGCCTGAGTGGTTGAAAGGGACGGTCTTGAAAACCGTTAGGTCGGAAACGGCCTCGTGAGTTCGAATCTCACCTCCTCCGCCAGTCAAAATTTCACGAATTCTCGTTCTCCTCAAACTTTGCTTCAGTTCAATGCTCAGTTATTAATTAATATTCATTTTTCGACAAAAATTAAAAAGTTTTAATAATCAAAACATCAATCAAACCTTATTTTAAAAAAACAAAAGAAAATTTTCCTAAAATTAAGTAATAATAGCTTAAAATAAAGCTATTTTATTTTTCTACTTTACTATTGACAAAATGTAATTTATTTGTTATAATATATAAAGTAATTAATATCTTTAACAATTTAATAAAAACGAAAGGGAATTATTATGAAAAAAAGAATCAGGGCCTTTTTTGTAAAGCCAAAGAAAAAACTTGCGATGATAATGCCGGAATTACAGCAACTCCGCGAGACTCTTGAGCAAACCTCAAAATCAAATGATCCGCTCACCGCAATCGTCTACTTTTTTGACGCAGTATCAAAATGGTACGACCGAGAAGGAGTATATGACATTATTAAAACATTTAGTAGTGTTAATTATAATCACCGGTATGACCATATACTTGATAATCTGCGGACGCTTCAAGCGCATTTCATCAACGCCGGCCGTGATGAATATGGCTGGAATAGGACATCAAAAGGCCAAACAGTTACTGAAGATGATGTTTTCTTAGGTAACATTTATGGATTGTGGACTTTTCCAGTTTCTCACTGGAAAAAGGCAAAGAATGATCGTAAAGGCGGTTGGGGCTTCTCTGGAATGGAAAACCTTAATGTATATGATGTCATTAGCCAACAGGCTAAGAACTTCATAACATCGCATGCCAGACCTATGATTCAGGCAATTAATTACCTGGAAATGCATGTAATATCCTAAAAAAATTAAACCCGCGGGCAAAAAGCCAACAGCGGGTTTTTCTTTTTTTAATTGCAAGAATTTGCCGCCAAAGCAATAATTTTTTCAGGCTTATTTTCTTTAAAAATTTACTGTAATGAGTTATAATTAACTTATAGAAAAAATTGAAATCATTAAAGAATGCGGCGGAGCCGCCAACTCGCTTTTTCTTTCCGAACGCTATCACAGATGGTACAAAAAATAAAAACAAATTCGAGCTATTTTCAATAGACATCACCTCTCAATAAACACTGCCAATTAAAAAAATATTAACAAAAATTTATTAAATATTTAAAAAAATAAAATTATGAATCTTTCTATTGGAATTGTTGGATTACCAAATGTTGGTAAGTCAACCCTATTTGAAACAATAACTAAAAAACAAGTAGATAAAGCTAATTATCCTTTTTGCACCATTGACCCCAACATTGGTGTTGTTGCCGTGCCAGATGAACGAGTTGATAAACTTGCCGAACTTACTCAATCAAAGAAAAAAATTTATGCCACCATCGATTTCATTGATATTGCTGGTCTTGTTAAAGGCGCTAGTCAAGGAGAAGGTTTGGGCAATAAATTTTTAGCCAATATCAGAGAAACCGATGCTATTCTTTATGTTTTGCGAGCTTTCTCTAATAATAAAATCATCAACACCCAAAGCAGTATTGACCCACTGCGCGATAAAGACATTTTAGACACTGAATTAATTTTAAAAGATTTAGAAACCGTTGATAAAAGATTAGATAGTTTAGAAGGCGATGTAAAACGCGGAGAAAAAGAAGCTCTAAAAGATTATGAAGCATTACAAAAAGCTAAAAAAATTCTTGAAGAAGGAAAAATTCTTTTTGAACAAACATTTAACGAAGACGAATTAAAAGAATTAAACAAATATCAACTTCTAACCCTAAAGCCGCGACTTTATCTTCTTAATGGCAGAGACGAAGAAATTTCGCCCAATATAATTAAAGAATTTGAAAATAATCATTGGCCATATCTAATCATTGATCTTTTAACTGAATTTGAAGCGATTGACCTAACCAAAGAAGAAAGAAAAGAAATTGGCCTGCCAGAAGAAACAGAATTGGATGTTTTAATTAAAAAATCTTATGAAATTTTAGGACTAATAACTTTTTTAACCACTGGACCAGATGAAACACGCGCTTGGACAATAAAAAAAGGAACGAAAGCTCCTCAAGCCGGCGGTGTTATTCATTCTGATTTTGAAAGAGCCTTTATTAAAGCCGAAGTAATTAATTGGAAGGATTTAATTAATGCTGGCGGATTTGCTCAAGCGAGAGAAAAAGGTTTGATTCGCACCGAAGGAAAAAATTATGTCGTTCAAGATGGTGATGTTATTGAAATCAAACACAACGCTTAAAATTAATTTCATTTTTCTTGAATTTTTCTTAAAAAAGATTATTATAAAATAAAATTTAATTATAACTTTAACAATCCCTCCGTAACTCAATTGGTAGAGTAGCTGCCTTTTAAGCAGAAAGTTGCAGGTTCGAGTCCTGCCGGAGGGACAAAAATAATTAATTTTTTTAATTATATTAAATCAAAATAAAGCGGTGAGTTTTTCAAAAACTCACCGCTTTATTATTTTAAAATTTTATTTTTTATTATCTCCAACTTGCTAACCACATTCTATCATTAAATCGCTCTTCAGACATTGGCAATCCATAACTAATAGGCGCGAAATAAACAAAAGAAGTAGCTATAATTATAAAAATTACAATTAATACTACGGGCTTTTCTTTTAAGAAAAACCATAAAACAAACCCCATCATCAATGACATAAAAATAAACGAAGGAAAGTAATGATAAAGAAAAGCTGGGCGACTAATAAAAATGTAGGGCAATAAATTAAACAAATAACCAATTGCTAAAACCAAAAGAGATTCAAAATAAATTGTTTTCTTTTTTGACCTAAATTCAGAAAACAAAGTTATAAAAACAAAAACGACACTCAACAACCCCATCCACCAAATTAATGGATTTCCCAAAAGATAAATTCTTTCCACTTGCCCATTGTCTAATCTTTTTTCCCAATCAAAAATAGAACGCCACATAATTGGCCACGTATACCATTTAGATTCATAAGGATGGGATTTAGTAATACTCGCATTAGCGGCAAACATAGTAACATTTAAGTTAACAATTCTCTCAAATAAATTGGGCGTTTCATATTTTCCATAATTAACATTGCCTAACAAAGTACTTTGAAAACGTGGACTTAAAAAATTATCATCTTGCCCACCGCTATAAGGCAAACTCATCAAATGAGCAGCAAAAATTCCCAAATAAACTACCAAAATAATTCCCGCAATCGCAGTGGCTTCTTTTATAAAGAAAACAAAATCTTTTTTCTTATTTTGTAAAACATCAATAAACAAAACAACAATTCCCACTCCAATAAAAATTAAAGCTGTCCATTTAATTAAAATACTAGCAGCTAAAAACAAAGCAGCAAAAAACAAATCAACAAAAGCATCTGAATTTAACCGTTGATGTTCCTTTAATCGATAAATAAAATATAATCCGATTACACCAAAAGCCAAAAGAAAAACATCAGTAAAAATAAATCGCGATTGAACCAAAATCGCATTATCAAAAACAATTAAAAGCCCAGCTAAAAATCCCGGCCACTTATTTTTAAACATTTTTTTCCCTAAAGCATAAACAGCTAAAACCAAAATTACACCAAAAAGCCCTTCCATTCCTCTTAAAAATTTATAATAGTCTGTTTGATAAGCATTGCCAATTTTAGAAAAATCAGTATTGCCCGCATCTCCATAACCAAAAATTTTCGCCGAAGCAGCTAGCATCATTTTAGCTAATGGTGGATGAATATCAAAATAAAATTGCCCATTATAGTAATTAGTCACCCACTTTGCAAAATAAACCTCATCAAAAACCATTTCCTTGGGATGGCCTAAATACAAAAATCGTGTCGCGCTGGCTAAAACTAACAAAATCATAATCAACACCCACTCTTTCTGTAAAAAATCTATTATTTTTTTCGTTTTTTTATTTGTTTTTACGCTCATATTTCTATTAAATATTAAAAACTTCTTTAGTGTTTTTAACTGTTTCTTCGGCCAATTTTTCTAAACTAATATTTTTTATTTGGGCAATTTTTTGAGCTGTATATTCAACAAAAATCGGCTCATTTCTTTTTCCTCGCATTGGTACTGGCGCTACATATGGAGAATCAGTTTCAACTAATAATTTTTGAATTGGTAAATCCATAATTAGTTTATCATAAAAATCATTAAAAGTAATGATCCCCGGAAAAGCAATATAAAATCCTTTTCTGATAAAATTTTCAGCGATTTTAATATTATTAGCGGAAAAAAAATGCACTATGCCCGATCGCTCACTTTTATCATTAAACCCGTAAAAATCCAAAATTTCCAGCGCTTCTTGATAAGCATCAAAATCTTTTTGCGAACGTAAATGCAACACTAATGGTTTATTAAACTCTTTAGCAAACTCTATTTGTTTTTTAAAATTTTCTCTCTGTTTTTCTTTTTGCCATTCTTCATTATTGTGAAAATAATCCAAACCACATTCGCCTACGCCCACCACTTTTTCTTCTTTAATCAATTGAGTAAATTTTTCTTCTTCAAAAACTTCTGCTTCTGTTTCGCCCTCACTTTTATCAACAAAATCAGAATCAAAAAGATGAATGGGATGAAGGCCAATCGTCGCAAAAAGAAATTCCCACTTTTTAGCTAAATTAATTGCTCTAACAGAAAAATCAAAATTTGTGCCAATATTAACACCCCAAATATTTTTTTCCTTCATTCTTAGAATTATTTCCTCTCTGTCTTCATTAAAAATATCAAATTGTAAATGCTCGTGAGAATCAATTAAATAAGGCTTTTTTGTCATAAATAATAAAATAAATTAATTTAACTTTGGAAAAAGTGGCGGAATACGTTTTACTTCAAATTCTTTTCCTAAAAATTCTTTATCATTATTTTTAATTCCCAAAGATTGCTTCATTTTCCCAGAAATTTCGGGCATATAAGGAGAAATCAAATCGGCTAAATTAGCCAAAGATATCCATAAAGAACTTAAAATTCCGTTTTTTTGCTCAACATCATCAATCGCCCAAACTTGTGTTTGATTAACCAATGCATCAGTTTCTCCCACTAATTGCAAAAATGCTTCTGCTCCTTGATTAAAACGAAACTCCAAAAAAGCTTCATCATATTTTTTCCATATCTCATTAATTACATTCTCTAATAAATTTTTTTCTATTTTAATTTTTCCACCCTGTCTTTCAATTAAAGCCACTACTCTATTTAAAAGATTACCCAAACCATTAGCTAATTCTTTTTCGTATCGTTCTTGCAAATTTTTTTCACTAAAATCACCATCCTGCGCTAATGAAAACTCTCGCAATAAATAATAACGCAAAACATCAATGCCAAACTTATCAATTATATTTTTTATATCAACTGAATTTCCCAAACTTTTAGAAATTTTTTGACTATTAACCGTAATAAATCCGTGAATAATAATTTTATTCGGTAAACGTACGCCTGCCGACAAAAGCATCGCTGGCCAATAAATACAATGAAACTTAGAAATATCTTTACCAATAAAATGCCAAACTTCGGTTGAAGAATCAGCCCACCAAGCTCGATAAAGAGGAGAATTATTACCATAATCCAAAGCAGTAATATAATTACACAAAGCATCAAACCACACATAAATCACCTGCTCATCATCATTAGGCACCTCAATGCCCCAATTATGCGCCCGCTGCTTTGAGCGCGAAATACTAAAATCTTTTAATCCACCGGCAATAAATGATTCAATTTCTTGTTTGCGATTTTCTGGTATAATTTTAATAACATCATTTTTATAAATTTCCTCTAATTGTTTTTGAAAATTAG
>Ga0255341_1003914_pt1 | contig 16226 bp, 10 predicted proteins | sample wastewater_treat_8_FD_192418 | JGI IMG/M metagenome (GOLD analysis project Ga0255341, IMG submission 192418) | Wastewater microbial communities from Lulu Island WWTP, Vancouver, Canada - plant12 | ecosystem: Engineered > WWTP > Wastewater > Unclassified | place: Canada: Vancouver, British...
TCAAATTCCGGTAACCGGCCAGGTCTTTTGCGAGCAGGACCAGATGATAGTTGCGGTCTTCATCGCCGTTCCCGCCATTGTCCGCCTTGCCCTGGCGATCGAAACGGCTCCTGGGCGCGACGTAGACCTCGCATCCCAGGATGGGCTTAACCTCGGCCTTTCGGCAGAGCTCATAGAATTCCAGCGCCCCAAACATGTTGCCGTGGTCGGTTATGGCCACGGCCGGCATCTGGTAGCGGCGAACCGTGTCGATAAGGTCTTTCAACCGTATCGCCCCATCCAGCAGGCTGAATTCGGTGTGGACGTGCAGGTGGACAAACGGTGTCATCGATATCTTCCTCACTCTCCTGCGACATGGGGATTGTAGCTGAAAGCGGACGAACGGCCGGCAAATCAGTTCATGTCGACGAGGAGTTTTACTTTTTTGAATACTGGATCTCCCGCAGTGCGGGAGCCAGCGGCGCATCGGACGAACAGGCTTCTTTCGCGCTACGTTGTCAAGTATCTCACACCTTGAGCCGAGGTCAAGGCGAAAGGCCTCGAACGAGTGAACACCGATAACTGCCGCCCTAGCCTATTAACTCGGCCCGGAACGGTGCCCGCGAAGAAGTCGCACCGGTTTTGCCGGACTTGAAACATATTGCTGCGGATCACGTTTTCATCTATTCTCCCTTGGTGTCTGCGGTTGAACCGCAAGGATTTCACCCCGGCGGCAGGGTCGATTTTCTCTCTGCTGAGGATCATCACTCATGCTACCGGCGGATACCGACTCTTCAGGTTTTTGACCGGTGGATACGGGCATCGCTGTCTGCTTGCTCAACAGGGCAGCATTGTGCCTATTTCTCTTGGTTCTGAGGCCAGAGCCTTTTTGGAAACTGCAATTGAAGAGAGGACCGAAAGCGGTGGAAATGAGAAGGAAGGATAGAAGAATAACCGATAGAGATCCGTTGATATATATATTAGAAAAAGGGAAGGTATGCCGGATCGCATTGAATGCAGAAAGGGCGCCTTATATTGTCCCATTGAATTATGGATATAAATGGAGTGAAACATTACAGATTTATTTCCATAGCGCAAAGGAAGGTAGGAAAATAGATCTACTGAAAATCAACAATTCTGTCGGATTTGAAATTGATGTGGATCATGAACTAATAAAAGGAAACCAGCGATGTGACTGGGGGATGAAGTATAAAAGCCTTATCGGTATCGGACAAATGTATGAAATAGAACCTGTTGAACAAAGGATACAAGCCCTGGACTGCATCATGAGACATTATGGGTTTGAGGGCACTCCCAGCTATGAAGGTGCCATACTTGTCAAAACAAAGGTGTGGAGGCTTGAAGTTGATGAAATGACCGGCAAACAAAGGATCTGATCCACTGAACGGATCATTGGTCAAGGCATCAACAAGGATCCAGGATGATCGAGATTCCACTACCTTCCGATCCGGTGATGCAGGCCCTGGCGGCTACGCTCTTCACGTGGGGGGTGACGGCGGCCGGGGCGGCCCTGGTGTTCGTCATCAGGAGTGTCAATGCCAGGCTCATGGATGCCATGCTCGGCTTTGCCGCCGGTGTCATGATTGCCGCCAGCTTCTGGTCGCTGCTGGCCCCCGGCATCCAGATGGCCGAGGAGATGGGGCATACCCCCTGGCTAACGGCCGTGATCGGGTTTCTGGGCGGGGGCTTTTTCATGAGGCTGATGGACCGCCTCCTGCCGCATCTTCATGCCGGCCTGGCCATAGAGCAGGCCGAAGGGCTCAAGACCTCCTGGCAGCGCAGCACGCTGCTGGTCACCGCGATCGCGCTCCACAACATCCCCGAGGGTCTGGCCGTCGGCGTGGCCTTCGGAGCGGTGGCAGCCAACCTTCCTTCGGCAACCCTGGGCGGCGCCGTGGCTCTCGCTATCGGCATCGGCCTCCAGAACTTCCCGGAGGGAACCGCGGTGTCGATGCCTCTCAGGCGGGAAGGGATGGGGCGGACCAAGAGTTTTCTCATGGGCCAGGCTTCCGGCATGGTGGAACCCCTTGCCGGGGTGCTGGGAGCCATGTTTGTCCTTCAGATTCAGAGCATCCTGCCTTACGCACTTTGCTTTGCCGCCGGCGCCATGATCTTTGTCGTGGTCGAGGAGTTGATCCCGGAATCGCAGCGGACCGAAGCCCATATCGATCTGGTAACCATGGCTACCATGGCCGGTTTTGCGGTGATGATGATTCTCGACGTGGCGCTGGCCTGAGAACCTTTGCCAATGACTTCCTCCGCCCCCATCACGGGCTCGCCTTGTCGCTGGGGGGGCTTGCACCCTCCTTGCGAGCCGCCAGCCATTCGCTGAAGCGCTGCATATTGACGTAGAAGATCGGCACAAAGAGGACGGCCAGGATGGTGGAGGCAAGCATCCCACCAATGACGGCGGTGCCCAGGGCCTGACGGCTGGCGGCGCCGGCGCCGCTCGCCAGGGCCAGGGGCACCACCCCCAGAATGAAGGCAAAGGAGGTCATGAGGATGGGGCGGAAGCGCCGCCGGGAGGCATCTACGGCCGCCTGGAAGAGATCCACTCCCTTCGCCCGCTGCTCGCGCGCCACTTCCACGATGAGAATGGCATTCTTGCTGGCCAGGGCGATCAACAGGACCATCCCGATCTGAGTGTAGATGTTGTTGTCAAAACCGCGAACAGTGAGAGCCAGCATTGTCCCGAGCAGGGCCAGCGGCACCACCAGAATAACGGCGGCAGGACTGGACCAGCTTTCGTACTGAGCAGCCAGCACCAGAAACACCAGGAGCACGGAAAGACCGAGCACATACAGGGCCTGGTTGCCGACCAGCTTCTCCTGGTAGGACATGCCGGTCCACTCGATGCCCATGTCGGGTGGCAGTTTTTGGGCCGTCATCTGTTCCATGAGGTTGAGCGCCTGCCCTGAACTGAAGCCCGGTGCCGCACTGCCGCTGATATAGGCTGATGGGTAAAGATTATACAAGCTGATCAAGGAGGGTCCCGCCATGATGTCGATGCCGGTCAGGGTGCGGATGGGGACCATCTCGCCATTGGTATTGCGGGTATAGAGATAGTTAATATCGGTGGATTCGAGTCGAAACTTGCTGTCGGCCTGGACATACACCTGGTAGGTCCGGCCGAATTTATTGAACTGGTTCACGTAGTAGGAGCCAAGATAGTTCTGAAAAGTCGAAAACACATCTCCAATCGAGACCTTGAGCGATTCGGCCTTGACCCGCTCGATGTCGGCGTGCAGTTGCGGGACGCTGGCGCGAAAGGAGGTGTTCAGATGAGCCAGTTCCGACTGCGCACTGCCGTCCCTGAGTATTTCGCCGGTCATCTGCGCCAGTTTCTCAAAATCGAATCCCGTCCCCCGCAGCTGCAACTGCATCTCGAACCCGCTCGCCACGCCCAGACCTTGGATGGCCGGCGGGACGAGCGGAAAAATGATGGCTTCCTGCAACCTGGAAAGCTTGTGGAAGAGGGTGCCGACAATGAGCTCCTGGCTGATCCCCTCTTTCACCCGCTTCTCAAAATCATCATAGATGGCGAAGATCACCCCGGCGTTGGAGAGTGAGGCGAAACCATCCAGGAGCGATACCCCGCCGATCGTAATCCGGTTGGCGATCCCCGGCGTTGCCGCCACAATGTCGCTTACCTCGTTCATGACCTCCTGAGTCCGCGCCAGTGAGGCCGCATCGGGAAGCTGCACGACCACCATGGCATAGCCCTGATCTTCCTCGGGCATGAACCCGGTCGGTGTCACGGCATAGAGCCATCCCGTAAATCCAATCAGAAGTACAAAGACCAGCAGCATCGAACGACTGCGGTGCACCGTCCAGTTCACCAGGCGCACGTAGCCGGCCTCGCAGCGCTCGTAGACCCTGTTGAAACCACGGAAAAAGATATTCGGTTTACCGGTTCTGGGTCTCAGCCACTGGGCACAGTTGACCGGCTTGAGGGTCAAGGCGTTGATGGCACTGATGAAGGCCGTCGAGGCAATAACGAGGGCGAACTGCCGGTACAGCTGCCCGGTGATGCCGGGGATGAAGGCCGACGGCAGAAAGACCGCCATGAGCACGAGGGTGATGCCAAGGACCGGGCCCGTCAGCTCCTCCATGGCTTTTACAGCCGCTTCCTTGGGACTCAGCCCCTGCTCGAGGTGGTATTCGGCGCCCTCCACAATGACAATGGCATCGTCCACCACGATGCCGATCGCGAGAATGAGGGCAAAGAGGGTGATCATATTCACCGAAAAGCCCAGCGCCGCCATGGCAATGAAGGCCCCGATAATGGTCACCGGCACGGTGCTGGCCGGCACAAGAACGGCCCGGAAATTCTGAAGGAAGACCATGATCACCAGCAGCACGAGGACGCCGGCTTCAAAGAGGGTCTGGTAGACCTCGTTGATGGAAGCCCGGGTGAACTGGGTCGTGTCAAACGGGATGGAATACTCGATGCCCTCCGGAAACCGCTTGCTGAGTTTCTCCATGAGGGCTTTTACCTCATTGGCGACATCGAGGGCGTTGGCACCGGGAAGCTGGAAGATGCCGATGCCCGCCGAAGGATGGCCATTCTTCTCGCAGAACTGACCGTAGGTCTGAGCGCCCAACTCCACCCGCGCGACATCCCGGACGCGGATGATGCGCCCGCCCAAGCCCGGGTTGACTTTGACAATGATGTTCTCGAACTGCTCGATATCCTCCAGCCGGCCCAGGACATTGATGGTGTATTGGAAGTTCTGGGAATCGGGAGCCGGTGGCATGCCGATCTGGCCCGCCGCAACCTGATTGTTCTGCTGGGAGATGGCCTCCACCACATCGGACGCGGTGAGGCTGTAAGCCTGCAACGTCTGCGGATTGAGCCACACCCGCATGCTGTATTGGCCCACCCCGAAGATATTGACATTTCCAATCCCTGGCAGGCGTGAGATTTCATCCTTGATGTTGATGGTTGCAAAATTGCTCAGATAGAGGCTGTCGAACCGACCGTCGGGCGAGGTCAGGTTGATAACCTGCAGCATCTGGGTGGAGACTTTCTGAGTCACCACTCCCTGCCGCTGGACTTCCGGCGGAAGTTGCGGGTTGGCGATGGCCACCCGATTCTGGACGAGAACCTGGGCAAAGTCGAGGTCGGTACCCACTTTAAAGGTGATGGTGAGCTTATAGGTACCGTCGCTGCTGCTGGTTGACTGCATATAGAGCATGTCTTCCACCCCGTTCACCTGCTGCTCGATAGGCAGGGCCACGGTATCGGCCACGATGCGAGCATTTCCGCCAGGATAGCTGGTACTGACCTGAACCGTCGGCGGGGTGATTTCCGGATACTGTGAAACGGGGAGCTGGACGAGGGCGACCAACCCCAGAATGATGGTCACGATGGCAAGCACATTGGCGAAAATCGGTCTTTCAATGAAGAACCGGGACAGCATTAGTGATCCTCTCCTTACTGCTTCTTGCCCGCTGGTGGTCCGCTTTGCGCTTGAGGTTTTTCGGCCGATTTGGAGGCTGCGGGAGTTCCGGCCCCCTGCTCGGGCGGGAGCGCGGCTGTCGGCTGCGTCTGTTTAATGGCCTTCACGGTTGCCCCCGGCCGCGTGCGTTGGATGCCGTTGACCACCACCCACTCATCTCCTTGCAGCCCGTGCTTGATCACCCGCATGCCAACGTCTTCGACCTGCCCGACGGTAACGGTGCGCTGCTCGACCACATTCTGGTCGTTCACCACGAGCAGATAGCGTCCGCCCTGGTCAACCCCCAGGGCCCGCTCGGAAACGAGGAGCGCGTGTTTGCGAACATGGACCGGAATCCGGACGCGCACAAACATTCCGGGAAGAAGGGTCGGCGCACCCCCAGGCAGAATGGGATTAGCGAAGATACCGCGCATGAGCAGCGTGCCCGTTCCTGTATCAAGCGTGGTCGCAGCGAAATCGAGGCGGCCTTCATGAGGATAGCCCTCCTCCTTCTCGATGGCGAGGTAGAGCGGAACATCCTCCTCTTCGCTCTGCATGTTCGGTTTGCCTTCACTGCGTTCGCGCTCCCGCTGCATGAGTCTCACCAAGTCCCGTTCATTGATGTTGAAGTAGGCGTAAATGGGATCCAGGCGGTAAATCAAGGCCAATTGGGTAGCCTGCCCGGCACCCACCAGGTTGCCGACATCCACCAGGTGCCGGTCGATACGCCCGGTGAAGGGAGCTCTGACCTGGGTGTAGCTGAGATTGATCCGGGCCACCTCGAGATTTGCCTTGTTCTGCTGGACCGTCGCTTCGTCGGCATCGCGCTGGGCCCGCCACTGTTCGACCGTGGACTGGGCGGTGGCATTCTGCTTGATCAATTGGAGCTGGCGATTGTATTCGAGGGTGGAACGCACGAGGGTGGCCTCGGCCATGGCGAGGCTCGCTTCCGCCTGCTTGACTTTGGCCTCGTAAGGCGGCGGTTCGATGACGAAGAGCAGGTCTCCCTTGTTGACGATATCGCCGTCCTTAAACTTTATGCTGGTGAGATAGCCCTCGACGCGGCCCATCAGCGCCACCTGCTCGAAGGACTGGGTATTTCCGGTGAGCTCGATATATTCCGTCACCGCTTTCTTTATTGGCTGACTGACGGTAACCTCGGGAGGTGGTGGTGGGACGTACTTGTTTTCATGCTGGCCACAATTGGCGCTCAGCGACAGGGCCAGGCCCACCAGCAGCAGCTGCCCGACCGTCAGCCTACGGGTCGCAACCGAGGGCTCAACCCCCCCTTTCCCCCGTTTCATGCGCGTTATCCTCCTACCAGTCGGGAGCCCGGAACAGAGTGTCCCGCTTCTCCGGTGTTGGCGGCTCGACGGCCGCCGGTGTCAAAAGATTGCCCCAGTTGGTACGCTTTTCCATGGTTTCCCTGGTGTCGGCCGGGATGAAATGATCACCTTCACGCAGCTCCCAGCCCCCCCCAAAAGCGCGATAAACGGAAATCAGGCCTTGGGGGACATCCCCCTGCCCAACGGCCAGGCTGTCCTGCTGACTGAGTAGAGCCTGCTGCGAGGTGAGGACCGTCGTGTAGTCCGTGGCGCCCTCGCGGTACTGGATGAGGGAAAGTTCGACGGTGCGCCGGGCGGCGTCCACCGCCAGAGTGAGCGCCCCCACCCGTTCCTGGGCCTTGAGGAAGGATACCAGGCCGTCTTCCACCTCCTGTTGCGCCTGCAGCACCGTGATTTGGTAAGTGACGAGGAGTTCCTGAAAGCGAGCATCCTGCAGCCTGACATTATTGGTCAGCTGACCATAATTGAGCAGATTCCACTGAAAGGCCGGGCCGATCGAACCCGTGCGACTGCGCCAGGAACTCACATCACCCAGGGCAAATTGACCCATGTCGGTTGCCTGAAACCCGAAACTGCCGGACAGGGAAAAGGCGGGGTACAGTTCCGCCTTGGCAACGCCGATCTGTGCGCACTGAGCTGCGGCCTGGTACTCGGCGTCGCGAATGTCCGGACGTCGGCGCAGCAGTTCGGCAGGCATGCCCACCGCAATTTCGAGGGGCGTCTTGGGGATCCCGGACGATCCCGCCAGCCGCTCCCCAAGCTGTCCCGGCGGGAGCCCCAGCAGGATGCTAAGCGCGTTCAGTTGCTGCCTCAGCTGCGTTTCCAGCTGGGGAATAGTGGCTTCAGTGCTGTGCAGTTGGGTCAAAGCCTGCTGCACATCCCGCTCGCTGGTCGCTCCGCCCTTGAACCGTGCCTCGGCAATCTGGAGACTCTCCTTTTGTGTCTCCACATTTTCTCTGGCAATGCGGAGGCGTTCCTCCAGGGTTCGGATCTGGACGTAGGTGCTGGCCACATCCCCGGTCAGGGTAACCAGGGCATTGTCGTAGGCGGCGATACTGCTCAGCAGGCTCGCATCGGCAGATTCGACCGCTCGGCGAAACTTCCCCCAGAAGTCCAATTCCCAGCCAGCCGAAAAACCCGCCTGAGCCTGACTGTAATCAAACCCCAGCCCACCGCTCAAGCCACTCTGCGGCGCCGACAAGGAACGCTCACTATACCGATTGTAATTGGCCGAACCGGTCAGCTGCTGGCTTTGAGGATAGAGCTCGCCAACGGTAATGCCCAGCTGTGCCCGCGCCTCGAAGACCCGCACTCCCGCAGCCCGCAATGACAGGTTCTGTCGATAGGCGGTTTGAATGAGATCCTCGAGCACGGGATCGTTCAGGGCCCGCCACCATTCCCGATAGCTGCCCGGCGCCGCCGTGAGCCGCGGATCCTGACTCTCTTGCCACCGGTCGGACACCACGACGCTCGGCCGCAGGTAATCCGGACCAACCAGGGTACAGCTGCCGAGCAGGCCGATGCCGAGCAAAAGCCCCCCCATTAGTCCTGCCAACCGTACAGAACTGCAGGGTCTCCCAGCGGTTATTGGTTTAACATGAGCTACCATCATGCTTCTCCAAACAAGCGAGAATCAGCTGACCTTTTCAGCCTGGCCAGGGGGTTGACCCATCTATAGAAGTTGCTGACCAATTCAATGCCGACCGGCCGCGATACTACAACTTCGAGTGCGTTTCGTACAGTGAATCCTGTAAAAGAATAGCGGATTTCTTAGCAATCGGAATCATCACAGGTCAGGAGGTTACGCAGCAGAAGAGAATCCTCCGAAAAGCTACAAAGACTGAGTTGAGAGCAGATGCTTGCGAGGGGTTTTCCGTGGTTGCTTCGAAATCACGGATCATGCTATGAAGAGTGAACACTCGAAGGGGTGGCTTTGATGTAAGAACCTGGGCCTTCAGGACCGGCAGGGTTGATAAGAGCCCTGCCTGAGAGAACAAAACCATGCCCCTGCCAACAGGTGATGGTGCCTGAACGACTCCTGTCAGGCATCTGCCCGGCCCCTTGCCGGGGATGACGAGCAGCCCATGAACCGTTGTCCTAATTGTGGCCTCCAGGGAATCCCCACGGCGTATACCCGCTGTCCCCAGTGCGACACCGACCTGGTCTCCCTAACGGTCCGTGAATCGCTTCCGGGCACACGCCCGCAAGGACGACAGAAACCTCGAAAGCAGATCCGCGGGAGGATTGTTGGCGGGCTGCTGCTTGCCTTGCTGGTCATTCTGGCGCTGACCACGCTCAAGCCAGTCAGACAGAACGAGTCCCCACTCTCCGACCGGGAGCGCGTCATTGCTCAAACGCGAGACAATTCCACCGCCCGCCTGCACCAACCGGTCACGAAGGAGGAGAATACCGCCCGCGCCGATCCCCCTCACCCTGCAGTTCAGGAAGCAGCACCCGACAAGACCGCAGCCGAGGTGCGCAAGCATCCGATACCACTGGCACCCCGCCGGGAGGTCCTGCCCGCGGGCCCTTCGCCCAGCCATACCGCGCTCAATGGTACCGTGGTTGGCGCCCAGGGAGCCTCAGTCAGCGGGCCAAAGCCGAAGACAGAACGAGAGACAGGGGCCGCCAGCACCAGCGTGGCCGCGAGACACGGGAGTGAAGCCACCGAATCCTCGGATGAACTGACGTACGAACTCACCCAGATCCCACCACTCCAGATGCCCCCTCCCTCGTCCGTCACCCCGGCCAACCCCCCGAAAGTCGATGCCCACCCGAGCAGGACCGGCCAGCCGAATGCGGCTCCGCCCTCAGCAGCAATCCGACAGAGGGACAACAAGGACCTGAACTCAACGCCCCGGAAGGCATCGTTGGCCACTCCGCCTCCAGGGGCGATCATGCCGGCGCAACCAGCCTATCAGCTTTACGATGCCCACGACACCGACACCTACTACAGCATTGCCAGGAAGTTTTATGGATCGGGTCACTATTACCCGGTCCTCATGGAACACAACCCTGAAATCGGCCTCTACCGCGTGGGCGAGGGAGTCCAGCTGAAAATCCTCAAGGATGCCGGTCGCGCCAGGGAAATTTTCCGAAAGATTGTCAGGCGTGAGGGGGGAAAGCGCATCTGGTATTACACGGTGGTCGCGGGCGATACCCAGGAGTCCATCGCCGCTAAATTCTACAAGACCGACGACCGGGTGAAACGCCTCCTCCAGCTCAATCCGGGCATTAAACTGCGGCCGGGGGCGCGCCTCCGGGTTCAGCTGGAATAACGCGCTGCTCTGATCTGTTGCCACCCCGAATCAAAAGTGGTGTTGACTTCCGGGACTCGAACCGGGATCGAAAGCCGCTCATCAAATTTGACGTTCTCCCGGCGGGAAGGACCGGGGCGACAGGCACCGAGGTAATGCTGCTGCCAGTATTTTCCCGAAAGATGATCTTCCCGAACTCGTCCGCCCGTGCTCGAAGAATGAATGAACCAGCCGCGCGCCTCGTAAATACCGACATGGGAGGCGCCTTTTTGTTCGATCTCGAAAAAGACCAGGTCGCCCTGCTGCAGCTGATCCCGCCTGACCTGAGGTCCCGCCAGGTATTGATCGGAGGATTGCCGGGGAAGGACGATACCACACTGCTGGTAGACCCACTGCGTGAACCCCGAACAATCGAAACCCGTTGCCGGCGAAGCCCCTCCGGGATGGTACGGCACTCCCAGCTGCCTGCGCGCTGCCTCGACGATCGGCGTTACCTTCAGACCGAGCCCGACTGGCGGCGGGCGGCCCCGGTCCGTTGCGCAGCTTCCCAGGGCCAGCACAAGCACGACGAGCCCCAGGTGCGTGCTGAGATTATGGCGAACGATGACGTTCATTGGAATCACAGGACCTCCACCGGGCCCAAGATGCTTGTTGGCCTGTTGCCCCAGGAGGCGGACCTCCCCTGCCGGGCCACTCTTTCCGGATCGATTCCCGCGGCCTTCACGGCTGCCGAACCCATTCACGGGAAAGGTTGGTTTCGATGCTCGCAAGCTCGAAATCGAGCTCCTGCCGCAGCTTATCGAGGTTCAGGGTGGTGTTGGGGCTGCGTGGCGGGACGCATGGTAGTTCCGCAATTTTTCGGGGAACCAGCAAGGCTTTCGAATAGCCAAGGTGTGCCGCGACGCGGGCCCCCAATTCCCAGCGGCTGATGCATTCGGTGCCTGCCACATGCCAGACGCCGGTCGCCCGGCGGCGAACCAGTTCCAGGATCACCTGCGCCAGCTCGCCAACCGCCGTCGGATTGCGGTATTCGTCCACAAACAGCGGCGTCTCCCGACCTGCCTGCCAGGCGAGGACCAGTTTCTCATCCGCCCCCCGATCATGCCCCGGGCTCCTGCCGTAGACGAGCGACGTTCGGACGATGGTCCAGGGCGCCTCGCTGCCGCGGACTGCCAGTTCGGCAGCGAGTTTGGTCCAGCCGTAAACGCTGATCGGCCTGGGATCATCCGCCTCGCGATAATTACCCTGTTGCCCGTCGAACACCAGGTCGGTGGAGAGATGCACCAGAAAAGCACCGTTGCGGGAAGCCCACTGTGAGATCCACATCGTACCGCCAAGGTTGAGCGCTGCAGCTTCGGCGGGGTGCTGTTCGCAATGGACGGGATCACTCAAGGCGGCACTATGCACAATAACTGTGGGCCTGAGCCGATCCAGCAGCTGCTGGGTGGCAAGGCGATCACAGAGGTCCAGAGCCACCCAGTTGCCGAAGGCCGCCTCCGGTCTGCGCCGGTGGTATATCCCCCAGGCCGGTCCCGTCCGGCAGAGCTGCTCCATCAGCCGAAACCCTACCAGACCACTCGCGCCGGTAACGACAATACCGGTCATGACCCACCCCACGCCGATCCTGCCGCCCTATACCGAATGGCAGCCAACCGGTTCATGGGGGTTGACCGCCGCTCACCGGGAATGATAGTAAGAACCTGCATGATGCTCAATCCTCCGCAATTGGTGCCCTGGCCGACAGCGGAATCGGCCTCCTCATTTCTGCCTCTGGTGGGTGGGCCGAATGGTTTTTAGTGGGGATATAATATGCTTGGCATACCCGAATTGCTCATGATCCTGGCCGTGGTGTTAGTGGTTTTCGGCGCGGGGAAGGCGGCAGACTTCGGCAAGTCTCTGGGGAAAGGTATCCATGACTTCAACCGCCTCAAGGAAACGGGAGAGAAATTAGCCAGGGAGCCGCTTAAAGAGGTCCAGAATCTCTCCCAACTGTTTGAAACGCCACCGGAAACCACTCCGGAAGCCCCTCCTGCCGCCGAGTCCACGCCAAAAGCCACCTGAACCCTGCTGTCAGCGGGACCACTCAGCCTGCCATCGCCCGCAACGTTACCCCCGCTGCACGGCGGTCCTTTTGCACCGCGTCGCGAAATTCGATCCGCCGCGTTCACCACCGATCAGGATGGCAATAAGGCGGGAAAGGCGAAGAGGCACCCGAGGAGCACCACATTTCCTCGGCCGGCCGGGTCACCTGGTAATCCTTGACGAAATCCCTGTTGGCGCAGCCCGAAGATGCCAGTGCCGCAAGTCCCAGCGTCAACCCAATCAGGCGAAAAACTTGTCTCATAAGCCTCTACTCTCCACCTTGGTCGATCCGCACAACCACGGTTCCCGCCGCCCGTCAGTCCAGCGCCGCAAGAACCAGAGTTCGTTCGCGGCGAAGGCCTCGACCGGCCATCAGCCTCTCCCGGTTCATCGAGAGACGGGATCAGCCACGCTATCCAGTTTCGGGCGACAGACCAGCGCCGCTGTTTTCGGCTACCGGCTGGCCCTGGGCCCTGAGCACCCGATGCAACGTTTCGCCAAACATTCGGAGGGTGCAGGGCTTCATCATGAATCCCCTGATTCCCAGTCGTTGCGCTCTCTCTTTGTCCACATGTGCACTGTACCCCGTACACAGGATGACAGGCATATCCGGCCGCACCTCCATCACTCTCCGGGCCAGCTCGACCCCCGTCATCTGCGGCATGGTCATGTCCGTGATGATAACGTCAAACTGGCCGGGCTGCGCTACAAAAGCCATGAGGGCTTCCCTCGGGTCTGACAGGGCCAGGACCTCATAGCCCAGATGGGCGAGCATCTGCCTGCCAACATCCAGTAAGACGAATTCGTCGTCCACCAGCAGGACCCTGCCGCTGCCGTCAGGGACGGGTCGAAAGACTTGCGACTCCCTTTGCTCCAATTCAGGTTCAACCACCGGCAGGTAGATATCAAAAGCCGTACCGCGACCTGCGGCACTATCGATCCTGAGCGCCCCGCCATAGTTCATGACCGTACCGTGCACGATCGACAGTCCCAGGCCGCTGCCCTCCCCGCTCCGCCTGGTAGTAAAGTAGGGGTCGAAAATGCGGTCCCGAATGGCGGGATCAATCCCGGGGCCGGTATCCTTTACCATCAATCTCACGTATCTACCAGGACGCAGATCGCCGTAATCCAACGCTTCGGGTGTCTCGACGAGCGCATCCTGAAGGCTGATCTCCAGAATTCCCGATCCTTCTGTCATGGCCTCGACGGCATTGGTACAAAGATTCAGGATCAGCTGCTGCACTTCCCCGGGATCAGCCAGGAGCGACGCCTTACTGTCAAGCTTCTCTCTGATTTCGATGCTCTCCGCAAGAGAAGTCCGAAGAAGTCTCAGCGAATCCCTCACCACGCCTGCCAAATCGACAGGCAGCCGGTCCTGGCGAACGGGACGGCTGATGGCCACGATCTGCTTGACCAGTCTTTCCGCCCGAAGAATGCCATCCAGGGCCTGCCGGAGATGTTCCTTCGGCCGGGAGCCATCCGGAACCTCCAACATCGTCATCTCGGTGTAACCCACGATGATTCCAAGGATGTTGTTGAAATCGTGAGCAATGCCTCCCGCCAGGGTCCCGATCGCCTCCATTTTATGGGCCTGATGAAGGCGTCTCTCCAGAGCTCTTTGCCGGCTCACATCCCTGATCGTGCCCTGGTGTTGAACCAGGCTGCCCGTCTCGTCGCTACACCCGACCGAGGTAATCAGGGCTTCGACCACGCTGCCGTCCTTCCTGCGCATGGTCACGGGATAGTCTTTGATGAAGCCGGCATGGGCAACCTGCCGGAGCAATTCTTCGTGCTGCTTCGGGTGCTCGTAGAGGTTCTGGATCTTGCTGCGCATCAACTCGGAGCGGTCGGCAAATCCGAAGAGCTCTATGGCTGCGTCATTGAAGTCGAGCCAGTCACCTTCCGGCGACGAGATGAAAACACAATCTCTCGAGGTCCGAAAGAAATCCCGGTACCGTTGTTCGCTCTCGCGCAGGCGCTGTTCGGTGCGGTTGCGCTCGGTCATGTCCTGGAACAGGGATAGAATCAGGTTGTGGCCATGGAGTTTGATGATTCGAGCGGCGGTGAGCACCTCCCGAATTTCGCCGGTTTTGGTTTTCAAGCGTAACGGTTCATCGCGCAGGCGCCCTTCCCGTTGGAGCTTCTCGACAATTCGGAAGCGGGCCTCTGGCTCCGCCCAGATGCCGAGATCAAAGGCGGCCCTCCCAATGATCTCTTCCCGCTCGTAGCCGAGCATATTGAGGAAACTGCGATTGACGTCCACATAGCGGCCATCGCCAACGGAGCTGATAATAGTGGGGGTGGGGCTTTCATGAAAGGCTATGGAGAAACGCCGCTCGGATTGCCTGAGAGCGTTCACGGCGAGCTTTCGCTCGGTGACATCCTTAGCGGTGCCTTCGTAAAAGAGGATCCTGCCCTGAGCGTCGCGAACGGCTCGAGCGTTGACCGAAATCCAGATCTTTTGCCCATCTCGACGCCGCAACTGCGTTTCGAAGTTCTTCACCACCCCGATCTGTTCATAGAGGAGCTTGATGATGTTACGATCGTCGGGATCGACATAAAGATCGGTCTGGATATCGTCGATGGCCGCGATCATTTCTTCCGGACTGTCAAACCCGCACATTCCGGCATAGGCCGGATTGACACTGAGGTATTTCCCTTCCGGAGTGGCCTGGAACATACCCTCTACGGCATTTTCGAACATGCTCCGGTATTTTTCTTCACTTCTCCGGAGAGCCTCCTCCGTTTCTTTGAGCCTGGTGATATCCACTGCGATGATCAGCCGCACCGGACCACCATCAACCCAGCGTATGACCCGATGGCTGCATTGATACCAGGCTCCGGTCTTCGTGTTCTGCGACTCCCAGACGCTATTTTCCCGAGGAACGCCCTCACCCTCCGACAACCCTCTCCCGCAACACTCCGGGCACGGCCCATCACGACCCTCCTGCAGACCCTGCCAGCAGATCCTGCCGACCAGATCGCCGTACCTTGCGATACCATATCGATTGGCGTACACAATCTCATGGGTTGCGGGGTCGATGGCATAGACCAGACCGTCGAAGTCCTCGAAGACCGAAAGCAGCCCTTCCGATTGCTGGATAACCTCTTCCCGGGTGGTATCGTCCTTGCTCTCAGCCATGGGTCACTACCCCTCCGCGGCGCGTCTCAGGTGACCCCCCAGGCCGGCTCGGCGCTCGTGGCGACAAGTCCCTCCCTCTGCCAGAAAATGGCCTCGGGATTGATGCCTTGCTGATTGTAAGACTCCACGATGTGAATGCAGAGGTCACGAACATGCTCCTTTTCGAGTGGGGCCAGGTGTCATGAAGCGGGAACTCGACTCCGCCCGTTGGTAATTTGCGACTTGGCTCCATCTTACCAGGAGGGATGGATATCACGCAATTGTCTTTTATTCTCCGGAGAAGGAGCAGGAAGCGGTGGTTGTTTCGCAGCAGGAGTCGGGGAGTACGCCGGTGATGATCGGGAGTGAATCAGATGCTCGCATCATTTGGAAACAACAGGAGGTTCCAGGATATCGGCGAGATCCCTTGAAGAAACGTCAGGGGGGGCTTGCATACCGTCCGGGTTACTACTATGATCATAGGCCTTGAAAGCTGTCGAACAGAGGTCGTAGAAGCCTGCGCAACCGAATATCGAAGGCAATAGCATGCAAACCAGGATCACAGTCAAGCATGGTGACATTACAAAGGAAAGGGTCGATGCCATAGTCAATGCCGCCAACCATTCCCTGCTCGGCGGCGGAGGAGTCGACGGGGCGATCCACGATGCGGCAGGGCCGGAGCTTTTGAAGGAGTGCAGAGGTCTTGGCGGCTGCGACACCGGCGAGGCAAAGATCACCGCGGGCTACAGATTGCCGGCCAGATTCATCATCCATACGGTGGGGCCGGTGTATGGGCACGCCAGAGGCAGGGAAAAAGCCCTCTTGTCCAGCTGTTATCTCAACAGTTTAAAGCTGGCCCGGGCGAACGGTCTGAAAACCATCGCCTTTCCCTGCATCTCCACTGGTGTCTACGGCTATCCCCAAGAGGACGCGGCCAAGATTGCGGTCGGCACGGTCAAAGACTATATCAAGGAAAACC
>Ga0255341_1003924_pt1 | contig 16181 bp, 17 predicted proteins | sample wastewater_treat_8_FD_192418 | JGI IMG/M metagenome (GOLD analysis project Ga0255341, IMG submission 192418) | Wastewater microbial communities from Lulu Island WWTP, Vancouver, Canada - plant12 | ecosystem: Engineered > WWTP > Wastewater > Unclassified | place: Canada: Vancouver, British...
ATATGGCGCAGGGTTCGGCTTGGCGCTCGGGTTCTATGCGGGGCTTATAGCCAGCAAAATCTCGGATGCGACGTGGATACAATCAACGTATTGCACTACTTGAAACACGGGCTCCATATCAAAGCATTGAACAAACCGCTGCGGCACTATCGAATACACAACGGGAGCCATACGCACGGGATTGAACGGCGTATTCGATCAATCAACGCGATTCTTCGGTATATTGTCGAGAACTTCACCGCGAGCGTCTATCTGCCGGAAGGCATAACAAACAAGAGATCGGAATATCTTCACGGCTTCTTTATGGCGGTTGCTTCGAGATACTTAAACAATCAATTACCAAACTTCATCAAGATAAACACTATCCCTCGCGAAGAGATGCTTCGATACTGCGCACCTCTGTTTGAATCCGCGAGAATCTATGCGAAAGGAGCATAAAAAAGATGTTGGTTAGCGTTGCGATGATAGTACGGGACGAGGAGAAGAACATAGAAAGAGCGCTTCGAAGCGTTCTACCGATAGCGGACGAGATCGTAATACTCGATACCGGATCCGTTGATCGGACAAAAGAGATCATTACCGGAATGAATGAACCAAAGATTAAGCTACACGATCACGAATGGAAAGAGGATTTCAGCGAGGCGCGGAACGCATCCATCGCGTTGTGTAATGGGGATTGGGTTTTCGTGTATGACGGGGACGAAGAACTCACACAAGAAGCACAAGATAAGTTGCGCGGTTTGCTCGAATCGCAACCGCCCGAAGTGAAAACGATTATGATGATTACGCGAAACATCATCACGGACACCCTAAGCGACACGCTCGCCTTACCGAGAATATTCAGACGCGGCACGATCTCGTACAAGTATGCGGTTCACAATCATCCGCAGTACGAGCAGCAGAGCATCACGACCGAGCTGGTATCGAACCACTACGGATATCAGTGGACCCCGGAGCTGCGCGAGAAGAAGCGGAAACGGTTGCTCTCGATGATGGAGAAGATGCTTAAAGACGACACGCTAAGCGAGATGGAGCAGTTCTACTACAAGGCGCAGTATTACAAAACCTTGCTCGTGTGCGAGCAAAAAGAGGAAGCCTACACCTACGGGAAAACATTATTATCGGAAGCAAGACCAGCGCGACACATTCCCGTGATGATGTACGACGTCTTTATCCTTCTCGGCTTACAAGCGCTCGAATACAACGAACAAGACATCATCAGAGCGTGCATCTCGGCGGCGCGGTCAATGGCTCCCGATTGCCCGGACTCTTACATCGTTGAGGAGTTGATGTTTAACGCGCTCAAGCAGCCGCTTAACGCATTAAAAGCCTTTGAGACGTACACGGCAAAGGTAGCGGCGTTCAACAAGAGCGGGTGTCTGTTCACGCTTCAATACGAGAAGTATCACGACGTTGCGCTGATCATCGGGGCAAAGGCCGCGATTGAGACCGGGATGATCGATATGGCGCTCATGATTCTGCGGGATGTGAAGGCCACGACGATCACGACGTGGGCGGCGGATGAATTGATAAGAACACTCGCGCAAACGCAACACGCAAATGTCTTAAAACGCTTCGAACCGGCTATTATTAAACTCGCCGATCACGAACGGATCAATCTCTCGCCTTACTACTCTCGGTTGTACGGTGAAGCCAATCACGAGATGGCTACCAAACGCAAGAAGATTGCGATCATCGTCGCGCCGGGCTTTGCTTCATTCCTCCACGGCGTGCGACACGAACTCGCGCGGGATTATATCGTGCAGACGGCGGTGGTAAGTGACATCGAACACGCGAAGCAGTACATCGACTGGGCCGATCTCGTTTGGTACGAATTCGGAAACGAACTCGCGATCGCCGGGACAAACAAGTATCCGGCAAAGAAGACCATCATCCGCGTACACGCTTACGAGGCTTACAACGGATTCCTGAAGCAAATCAACTACAACAACGCCGATTGTGTGATGTTCGCAGCGGATCATATCTATGAGCTGGCGAAAGAGATCGTGCCTGCGGATAAAGTCGCTCTCGTGCCGATGGGCGTGGATACCAAACGATTCAGCTACGGTAACCACGGGACCGGATACAAGATCGCATTCGCCGGGCATATCAACGCGCTGAAGAACCCGATGATGATGGTGCAGATAATGAACCAGCTCGCGCGGTTGGATCCCGGATACGAGTTATTCTGGGCTGGCGAACTCCAAGACATCCGGCTCTGGCAATACCTCAAACACATCATCACACAGCTTGGGCTGGAACGTAACATCCACTTCGTAGGGCATCAAAAAGACATGAACGCCTTCCTCGAAGATAAGAACTATTTCCTCTCGACATCCTACACCGAAGGGACCGGCATGGCAATCCTCGAAGCGGAGAGCAAAGGAATTAAACCGATCATCCATCACTTCTGGGGAGCAACCGACGTGTATCCCGAGGAATACCTGTACAACACCGTAGACGAGGCCGTGCGGATGATCCTAAGCAACCAGTACGACAGCGAAGGATACCGTAAACACGCCGAGGAACATGGGGAAGAAGCGCAATTGAACGCGATCAAAGACATAATTGCAAACCTATTAACCGAATCACAGGAGGTGAAAACGGTGTGACAAAAGAAGTTCTGATCCTGCCTTTCCAAACCTTCTACGATTCTCGATACGGCAGGGTTGAACACTCGAAGAGAATCGCGGAACAACTCAAGAAGAATCTCGACCGGAAGATTGTGCCGTATCCGATACCAGTACTTCTGTCTCACGAGAGCAAAGGTGGCAAGTACGGGGAGATTAAGGCATTGCGGATAAAAGATGAGGGGCTCGCCGCGGATATCGAGTTCACTTCGGAAGGTGAGAAGCTAATCAAAAGCGGCCGGTATGACTTCTTGAGCCCTGCCTATCACGACAACTATATCAACAAGACGACCGGGCAAGAGGAAGGGCCAACACTTTTGGAGATATCGCTGACGCCTATCCCGGCACAACCCGGAATGCAACGTATCACGCTAACAGACGCGGATGGAGAACACAACTTGATAACCTGGAATGTAGAGATTGACATAGAGACGGCCTATGGAAACAACGACAAAGGAGCTAAGAGAATGGCAGAAAACGCGAACGATTTTGCTGTTGTCAAGCGCTACGAAGAAGAACTCGCAGCCTTGAAAACGCAAAACAAACAGTTTGAAGAGAAGCTGAGAGCTCAAGAGGAAACGCTTACCAAGCAATTCGACGAGCAGATAAAAGAGAAAGACGGCCAGATCAAGAAGCTCAGCGATGATCTGGAAACAATGCAAAAAGAGAAACACACGATGCACGTGCAGCAATGGAGCGACGGCTGGCTCGCGAAGAGCAAGGCCCCCGCGCTTGTGAAGATGCTGGCAGATAAACTGGTCGAGGATCCTAATCAAGAGAAGTTCTTCGAATCAATCCTCGAAACATCGACAACCGTCCCGACGAAACGCTACGTAGGATTATCCGATTCCGAAGAAGCGCCTAAAGGGGTAGACATTGACAAGCTGGCTAAAACGTTCGCCGGCGTGGAGGTGAAATGATGAGTTTGAAAACCGAAGGGTTTGAAAGCGGATACGAACTGATGGTATCCGTTGCAACAAACGCGACGCTGTCCGCGAAACAGGTGATGGGATGGGATAACCTCACGGGGTTGTACAAAGCCACTCCTACGGCGGTGACCGTTACGACCACGATGACGACGAGCGCAGCCACAGCCTTACCAGCAGCCACTTACGCGATCGAATATGGTTCTCCCGCGATACTATCCGTATCAGTTGGCACGTCTACCACCAAGATCACGACGAACTACTCGACGAAGGTCATCACGATATCGAGCCATACGAAAAACGCAGTTATCAAAGTTGGTTACAACATGTACACCTACGAACCGTGCGCGGTGCTCTCCGAAGATGTAGATAAAAACCAAACGATCGGATACGCGAAGACTCTGCTCAACGGTGTAGTGGCCGATTCTGATCTGTACGGCACGCTGAGCGCGGACACAAAAGCGAGACTGGCGAAGAACGGAATCATTGTACTTGAAAGAGAAGGGGTGACGGCGTAATGGCGACGTTCAACAGTGCTACCTGGACTACGTTATTGACTAAAGTATTGCAACAGATGAGGGATGAGCCGTTCTTTCTCACGCAAATGCTTGGATCCAGTAAAATATTCAGCCCGACGACCACGATCAAATGGCGAATGATCACCACTTCCGGCAAGATGAGCTCGATCGGATTACGTGACGATCCGGCGCGCAATATTGATTACAAGAACACCGCCGAAGATATCACCGTGACGCCGCCCCAAATCTTCGAACGCGACAGCATCGAATCGACGGAAGCTTTGACTTCTTCGTTTAATCTGAATGAACTTGCAAACCTGAATGACGCTTCGGATATCACGCGTTCCTTCGCGTATTCCTACGGCGTTAAACTCCAGGGGCTTCGCGATCGGCTTAAACGCCGTATCGAGTATATGTTCGGACAACTCATCCTGACTGGGAAAATCAGCTTCACAACGACTGAAAGAACATTTGAGCAGGATTACAGTATCAGCACAACCGGGACACTTGCGGTGAACAGTTCAACGGACCCGCTCGAACTTATCGGCGCGGAATGCGAGACGTTCGCGCAAACACTCGGGATGTGGCCGAACGTTATCCTGATGACCCCGTATCTTGCGCGCGGGATTATGAACCACTCAAAAACAGAAAAGTATATCAGCAAAAACAATTACAACTTTGGGTTGCTTAAGCCTCGGTTTAATTCGCCAAGCGTTCGGTTCATCGGCGAGTTCCAAGAGTTTGGGATCCCTGAAATATACGTGTATTCCGGAACCTACGCGAACGATTCGAACGTTGCGACCAACTACATCCCCGAATCCTCAAGCACAAGCGGAAAGATGATTCTGCTCAATACAAGCCAATTTGCTCTTGGCTACGGCGCGGTTGTCGACTTTGAACTCAAACCCGACGGATCCCCAATTATGACCGATGTCATCGTCAAAGAAAAGATTCCCGAAGCATCCGAAGGGCACACGAAGACTATATCGCTACTCTCCTATCCTCTCCCGATTTTGTATAACGCTAACGCGTGCAAAGTATTTACAAGCACGATATCCTAATAGGCCACGCCGGTATAACGCCGGCTGGTCCTTTTTAGAGGTGACCGGATATGACAGTGGCGCAACTAAAGGCTAAGTTCCCTGAAGACCTTATTAACAGCTTGACGGAATCGGACGATTCGATTCTTACCGTGCTGCTCGCGGAAGCGGAGACGTTTATCAACTCGATTATTGCAATCACAGACACAACCCTCAAAGAGATACACGAAACGTCTTACGTGATTTACCGGTTATATGAGCGGCACGGATTCCAGGAGCAGGCTCAGGCATATTACGATCGATTGATGAGCGCGCTCAAGAAGACAACCGGAACAGATGCGGCGGCCCCTTCTTCGCAACACTATATCACGGCGGGCACTCAGGTATTCACAACAACCGTAATGGATAAGTGGTGATGTTATGGCCATCACGTTTACCTATACCGACAAAGGCATTGATACGCTTACCAAACGGTTGAACAAGGAGCTTTCCGATCTCTCTAAACCGCTCAAAGACGTAGCCGTGTACATGAAAGAGGAAGTGATGGAGAACCTCGAGCAAGAAGGGCGGCCGAAGGGATGGCCAGCGCTCGCGGACAGCACAATCGAGAAAAAGAAGAAGGTCAAGGGCGTAAGCGGTCAAATCCTCGAGTTCCACGGTAAGCTCAAGCAATCGATCAACCTGCGTTCAGACAAGAGTGAAGCGTCGGTATTCTCTGGCGTGTTCTACGGCGTGTATCACCAAACAGGCACGCGAAAGATGCCGCAGCGAGCCTTTATGCCGTACTCTGACAGCGATGGAATTCCGCCGTTCGATACCAAGGGAATCGAGAACATCAAAGATATTCTTCTTGAGCATCTGACAAGGGCGTGTGATTGATATGTACAAAGAGCTACTTGACGAGATAAAGAACGCGTTGGATACGGAGTTCCAGGCAGAGACGGTCAAGATCGGCGCGCTGAACTGGGCGAAGAACGCGATCTATCCGTTGATAGAGATTTTGCCCGGAAGAGCCGATCGCGCGGTGTATGTGAGCAGTGCAGGCGTCGCAAAAGAAAAGCTCGACTTCACAATCATCTACGCGAACCGCGGCACCTTCGCACAGGCGGAAGAGCTTGAGAAGAGCAACGCGGAAGCAGCAGAAAAAATTGTGGCAATATTCAAAAACAAGAACAGCAACATCGAAAACCGGCGGGTATTTTATCAAGTGCCCGGATACGCGCTCGAACGAATACTGGTTGAATCATCGAACCATTACGTCGTGGGCGCGGCAATCGAAATACAAATCGAAACAGTGAGGTGATAAAGTGGCAGCGTTACAAGGTTCTCAAATGAAGGTGGTAGGCAGGCTTGAGTCGTCCGGGACTAATGTTCATCTCGGGTTACTCCAGAGCATATCGCCTTCGATAACGAACGAGGCCGCCGAAGAAAAAGGGATCGGCGGTTATACCAAGACCAGAATGACCAAATACGATCAAGCGATCAGCCTTGGCGGATTGGTTACGAGCAAAGATGTGCTGGCGTTTGGGACGAATACCAGCAAAGGCGTGCCTCCCGCGGTCGAGTTGCGAATACACGACGCAACACTCGGGAGTTGTTACTTCGGAAACATGACGATCAGCGGAGGGGAAGATGCGCCGCTCAAATACTCGCTCGACGGAATGTTCTTAAGCATTACGACGGGCGCGACGGCACCGACGGCGATCACCCCAGAGACTTACTTCGTTTTCTCGGACGCGACGATCATGTGGGGGAGCGAAACGGATACCATTCGTAGCTTCTCGCTCAGCAAGAATCAAGATGTTACCGGCATTTACGGGACGTCGTTGTCTCCGACTGACGTGGAGATCGGAACGGCTACCTATGAGGGCGAGTTTGTTATCGCATCCTCTACCGTCAGCAAGATCGCTACGGGCGCGTGGGATCCGGCGCAATCAGCGATCACATTCGAGATTGCGTTTGTAGACGCCTCGAGCGCTTCCCACACGATCACATTCTCCGGTACCGGTGCGAAGATTACCGGCGCCTCCGGAAGTGTTGACCCTGATTCCGAGTTTGAAGTGACACAGACCTTCTCATTTGAAACATTCACCATCGCTTAGAGCGCGGGATAAAACCCGCGTTCTACTTTATTTTTGAAGGGAGAGAAAATAATGAATCTATTCATTGGACCGCAAGACACGTATACCGTGAAGGTAGCAAATACAGATATTACTCTAAAGCCGCTATATGCGGACGATTACTTTACAAGCGTATCGTTATTCCGAACGCTCGCGCAAGTTTTCACAACCGGGCAAAAGATCGAAAAGCAGGATATCGACAGAACGTATGATCTACTCACAAAACAAATTGTTAAGATCGAGGGTGTGAGCGAAGTAACAAGAGAAGTCGTTAAAACAATGAATCCATCGGCGATGATCGAAATCGTGATGGAGATTGCGAAACACACGCAGTTAGAAGGCAAGGATAAATCCTTTCGTCAAAACGCAGGTGATTAAAGACAACATACCAATCGAGTACATCATCTTTCGAAGAATCGGATCCCTGCCGTGGGGTTGGAAAACACCTATGCGGACGGTGTTCGCGCTCTGCGAGTACGAGAGGCAAATAAACGAGTTGAAAGCGGTAAGAAAACGCTGACAAGCATTGAAGGGAGAGAAAAGAGATGACGGAAGAAATAACGCTATACGTATCCAAAAACACAAAGAAGGAAATTATGATATTCGGCAAAAAAATAGTGGTTCGGCCGATCACCAGCATCGATTACGCGGAGAACCTCGGGAACATCAAAGCGTTCGGCGAGGGATTGCAAAACGCGGACAACATTAAGCCGGAGATAATGAAGGCTATCGTGTACCTGTTTTCGAAGATGATTGTGTCGGTCGAAGGGTACGACGGCGCCATCAACGAAGAGTTTGTCAAGAGCTTCACACCGGAATTTATGATCGCGCTGATCCCGGTACTGGTTAGCCTTGTATCCATCAACGACAAGGAGCGATCCTTTCGTGCGAGCGATGAAAAAGCTCGGCAAAATCCCTGATGAATACTGGCTAATCAAACGGATGGGCGGTTATCCGAACGGCTGGGATGAACCGATCAAGAACGTGTTGGTGTTATCTGAATTTGAGAAGGCGGAATAAGGAGGTGAGCGGCAATCGCAAACAATCCTGAGATAGAAATCAAGATAAAGGCAACGAACGAAGCGGCGAAGCCCTTAGCTGACCTTGAGAGAGCGGTAAAGGACACAAGCGATAAAGCTAAAGAGGCGGCAAAGAATACACAAGAACTCGCGGCGCAACAAAAAGCGGCGGAAAAAGCGGCCCAAGAACATAAAAAAGAATTGAACGAGATGGGCACGGCGCTCCAAACCGTGGGCGCGGCGATGGCCGGAATTGGCGGCGCGATAACGGCCGGGCTCGCCTCCGCCGCTAATTCATTCGCAGACTTCGACGCGAAACTCAAAGACATACAAACGAGCACTGGCGCGACAAGCGAAGAAGTCGAGATGATGTCAAAGAAGATCACGCAACTCGGCGACGGCGCTACGTCGATCGAACAGATCACGCAGGGATTCAGCGCCTTGGCGGCAAATGGCGCATCACTCCAAGAGATGAACGTGATCATGGAGAGCGCCACACAATTGATGAGCGGGTTCGGCGCATCTGCTGAGACGGCATCTGGCATCTTGCAAACAGCTGTCCGAGCGTACGGTGTTAGCCTTGAACAGTTAGAGACGACAACCGATCAACTCGCGGAAGCCTCCAAAAGCATCGACATGAGCGTACTCGCGGATCAACTCCAGAAGGTTGGACCGGCAGCGAGCGCGGCGGGCGTATCCCTCGGCGAAACGGTTGCTGGGTTGCTCTCGCTCAAAGAGAAGGGTGCGAATACGGAGCAGGCCGTTCAGGGCTTGCGGAAACTATTCACCGAATTAAGCGCGCCTTCCGAGGCGTTGAAGACAACTCTTGAGGGGCTTGGCGTCTCGCTTGAAGACCTATCGAATCCGGCATTGTCTCTTTCGGATAAGATAAAGTTACTCCGAGACTCCGGGCTCGATGCGGAGAAAGCGTTAAAAGCATTCGGAGCTGAAGCGGGCGCGTCGGTGGCGTTGTTGCTTGAAGACGGTGGCGACGCGATAGACGGCTATATTGAGAAGCTTGAGAACTCTGGCGGCGCGGCCAAAGACGCGGCGAACCGGATGGAAGGATCGCTCAAAGGCGCGATAACCAGCCTCAAGAACTCGTTTACCTCGCTCAAGAACTCGATCGGCGCGTCTGTTGCGCCTTTATTCACCGGCATCGCCAACGCAGTGAAGGGACTTGTGCAGTGGTTCGATAAGCTGCCGGCCCCGATCAAAGGCGTCGTGACGCAATTTGGCGCGATAGCCGGAATGGGCGCGACGCTTGTGGGCGCGTTATCCGCGATCGCCGGGACGATCATCAAATCAATTGATAACTTCAAGAAGTTCGGCGACATAATGAAGAACCTCTACACGACAGACCTGCCAAGGCTTGCAACGGGGATAAAGGAAGTCGGAACCAAGATACTTGAACTCGGGTCAGTCGCGGGGACAAACATATTCAGCGCGCTAAAGGCCGGCGCGGCTGCGGTAACGACGGAGATCAAGAAAACGGCGCAGGAGTTCTCCGGATTCCAAGGCGCGCTCAAAGCCGGGATAGCAGTCGGCGCGTTTGCGGCGATGGCTGCCGCCCTCGGGCCGGTTATTGAGGCGGTTAAGAAAGCGCGTGTCGAAGTCGAGGCGCTCAAAGAAGGCATTGCGGATATCAGCGGAGTTAACATCGAGATGTCCGACCTCGAGAAGTTCACGGCGAACATCGCATCGCTCGGCGGCCTTATACCGGGCGTCAAGGAATCGCTCGAGACAATGTTCATCGCAAACAAAGTAACGGACTACAACAACGCCGTATCTACCAATCTTGACCTGATGGAACAACTCGCGCGCGCGTGGGCGGATTATAACAAAGGCAAACTGACGCTCGAGGAGTTCGCCGCCGTACACGCTGACCTCAACAAGAAGATCGAAGATGTCGTAAAAAGCGCGGGTGGAATCAAGCCGGCATTTGGATCCGCTGCCGACGGCGTGACGGAATTACGCGACAGCATCGACAAGCAAATGAGCGACGCGGCAAACATCGCGGAAGGCAAGGCAAAAGACGCGGCTAGTTCTATTGAGAACGCGTTCAAAAACATCGATGTTCGCCCTGACTTACTTCCGGAAAGCGTTGTCAACTCATTCAAAAGTCGGCTTGGCGAACTCAACTTCAAGACGATCGAAGAATCGGCGAGAAACGCATCAGAAAAGATCAACACGTTCTTTGACGTGCTTGGGAAAGAGGTCGCGGCCAAACTCGGCGTAATAGACGGCTACGAGTTCTCGACGATACCAGGGAAAGCAGCGCAAGCGGCCAAAGACGTACTCAGCGCGTTCGTGGATGTGGGCGTGGACGCCAAATCGGCGCTCGATATCATCAACACAATCGACTTCAAAGGGTTGGCCGTATCGGTGGATGACGCGAAGAAGCGAATCACGGACTCGCTGCTGGCAGTCGGATACTCGGCTACGGAAGCGGAGAAGTTCGTCAACGCGATCGATTTTGACACACTTAAAAAGAACGCAGCGGGCGCAAAAGACGACATTGCGGACGCCTTCACGAGCGCGAAGAATAAAGCGTTGCAAGAGCTTGAAGAGATCGATAACAAGAAGTTTGATATGCTTCGGTCCAATCTTTCAAAAGCGGTCACCGGCGCGATAGAAGAAGCGAACCTCAACATTAAAGACATGAGCGATAAATTGGACAAACTAAACGGCAAGAAGATCGCCGTGACATTCGACTTCGCGGAAGCGGGCGCGTGAGTATGAGTCTTGAAAACATACAAAAAAAGATGGAAGGCATAGCCGCGGCGATCGATGAAATAAACAAAAAGAAGATCATTGTTCCGTTCGAGAGCGAAGCGGCCGCGAGAATTGACGAGATTAAAGAAAAGCTTGATTCTTTAACGAAGTCTAACGCTGCACTTACTGTGAATACGGCGGAATTAGAAGTGGCAAAAACAAAAGCGGAAGAGTTGCTACAAAAACTGAACGAACTAATACAAATAGGCAAGATATCCATCGATATTGAAGCTCCAAATTTGTGAAGGAGGTGACGGAGCGTGACAAGCGTGCTGGATAGAATAAAAGAACTATTAGAAAAGTTGTATGAGCTTAAAAACATTGGCCCGATCAAAATAAAGATAGAAGCGGAGGGCATATAAGATGGCGGCCAAAGGCGTTATCGAAAAACTTAATCACTTATTGGGTCTTGTTGCCGAAATAAACGGTAAAAAGCTAAGCGTAGACGTAGACTCGAACAGCATTAACCAAATGAAATCGGCGCTGACCGGCGTGTCCAACACATTGGATAGCGAAATTGCTAACACTAATGCAGCCGCGCAGCAGCTTGTAGAAGACATTAAGACCGCCGTGTCTGAAGCGTTGGCGGAAATCAACGTTGGTGCCGGGAACATTCAAAGTGCGGTTCAAAACATAGACTTCTCGGCTCTTAAAACATCCGCAGAAGACGTTGCCGTGAACCTTTACGACACATTCAGAGATGCCGGGTATTCGGCTGCTGAAGCGGTAGAAGAACTCAACAACATAGGGTTCGGCGGCTTGATGGAAAACGCCGAGATAGCGGCCGAGGTGGTAGAAGAAACCATCGCGGCTTTGGGCGATAAAGTGGTATCAGACTTTGGAATAGCCATGAATGCGCTTGATTTTGCGACGGTAGATGACAAAGTAAAATCGCTCGCGAACAGCATCATGTCGACGCTATCTGACCTTGGCGTAAGCGTGCCGGACGCGCTGGATAAGATAACGCAAATTGACTTCTCGCCTTTGGCTACATCGGCTGATGCGGCGGCGACGGAGATATACAACACATTGACAAACGCGGGATATTCCGCAAAAGAGGCATTGATTGAGATCAATAAACTTGGGTTCAATGACCTGATGAATAATGCAACGATCGCCGCGGGCGTGGTGGAAGAAACCATTGGCGCTCTCGGTGAAAAAGTCGCTGCAGACTTTGGCGTGGCCGTTGGGGCAATGGACTTTTCAACAGTAGACAACAAGGTTCAAGCTTTGGCACAAAGCGTGATGGCCGTGTTCTCGGATATGGGTGACAGCGTCCCGGAAGCGCTTAACAAAATCAATCAGATAGACTTCTCTCCAATCTCATCTTCGGCCGAAAACAACTCTCAAAGAATTTACAACGCATTCCGGGAAGCCGGATACAGTTCAGCGGAAGCTCTGCAACAGATGAAAAACCTCAACTTTGACACAACAACTCAAGAAGCGGAGGCGGCCGCGCAAGAAGTGAAAGCGTCGTTCGCACAAGCAGGTCAAGAGGCCGCGGCTGCGTTAGGCGTGGTGAATGATTTAGAGTTTTCCGACATCGACAACAAAGTAGAAACGGCGGCGGCAAATATATATCAAACCCTGTCTAACGCGGGCGTTGACTCTAAAACAGCGCTCGAAGCAATCGACAAAGTAGACTGGTCGGGCTTGAAACCGACAGCCAACGAAACAAAATCCGATCTGATCGCTATATTCCAATCAGCGGGGATGAGCGCGGAAGAAGCGCTCAATCAAGCAAACAAAGTGGAGTTTGAGGTTCTCAAAAGCAAAGCGGAAACTGCGCGCGAATCAGTCGCGGCTTCGTTTCAATCACTTGGAAAGGTTATCAACACCGAGATTGGGCAAGTGAACGAGAAGACCTTCGGACAGTTTGAAACGAACGCTAAAAACACCTTCTCGGCCGTCAGCTCATCAGCTAAAGAACAGATCGACGCAATTGACGCGAAACTTAACGCTCTGGACGGCCGCGTTGTGAATGTGACTGTCCTCGTTACGGAGAAGAAGGGGTGATGAGATGGCCGAAAGCGTATTAGATTCTTTGACTAAAAAGGTCGATCAGTTAGAGACAACAAAAGCCGTTACAGTCAACGCGGACGTTTCAGATGCCCAGTCAAAGATAGAACGGCTTGCGTCGACATTAGAATCAGTCGCAAAAAAGGCAGAAGACCTCGCAAAAAACACGTTAGATGTTGGAAACAGTATCAAAGAAATGGGAGACAATATTGCTAAGTCGTTGGGTGTGGCTTCTAACGCGCTTGACATTGCGACTTTAGACGATGATATAGAATCGCTGTCAAACAAGATCATGAGCGTACTTGCGGATATGGGGATTGGCTTAAAAGAGGCCGAAGATAAGGTTAAAAAGATGAACTTCTCCCCTCTCGAAAAATCGGCAGACGAGGCGGCAGCCGAGATATACAAACTCGCCGAGCGCATCGATGCGTTGACAAGCAAAGAGGCCGAAGATAAGGTTAAAAAGATGAACTTCTCCCCTCTCGAAAAATCGGCAGACGAGGCGGCAGCCGAGATATACAAACTCGCCGAGCGCATCGATGCGTTGACAAGCAAAGAGGCCGAAGATAAGGTTAAAAAGATGAACTTCTCCCCTCTCGAAAAATCGGCAGACGAGGCGGCAGCCGAGATATACAAACTCGCCGAGCGCATCGATGCGTTGACAAGCGCGGGGTACACGTCCGAAGAGGCACTAAAAGAACTAAACAACCTCGGGTTCGAGAACGTCACCAGATCGCTTGAGAAGCTCGGCGTGGCATTGGGCAACGTTGGCGCGAAAGCAAACACTGAGGGAATCGATAAGCTTAAGGATTCGCTATCGGATTTCCCAGACGCAAGCGGCATTTTTGACGGCATCGATTTCGACGCAGTAAACGCGCAATTTACAAACATATCCACACACACAGGCAAGTTAAAAGAAAACCTTGAAGCTCTTACCTCTGTAGTTGTCGGGATCAATGTCGCTCTAAAAGATGTAAATGATAACTTAGGCGACTTCCAACAAAAAGCACAAGACGCCTCCGGCGATATGGCTGATTTAGTTGAGAAGCTCAAGGAGATGTCCGAACACACAGGCAAGTTAAAAGAAAACCTTGAAGCTCTTACCTCAAAAACCTGGACGATCAACGTTGTATACAACGAAACCAAACAATAAAGGCGGTGAACGCCGTGATACTTGAAGAGCTTATAGCGATTAGAAAAGAACTCGAGAACATACAGAACATAGACATCAACATTGACAAGCAGATCGATAAAATTGTCGACGAAAAACTTGACTCGTTACGGCGCGAGTTGGATCAGCAGGTGAACGGTGTTATTACCCCACGTGTGAACGATATATACGCCAGAATGTCGATAAACGAGCACAAGACTACGCAAACCGAACGCGAGATCAAAGAATTGCCGAAACGCTTCTTGAGGAGACAATAAGATGGCGGCCTACGTATCGAGAATCATCACAAGCATTGCCGATCTCAAGATCGAATCATTCAGCGCAACACACAACCGCGGATATACCCCGAACACGGCAGAGCTAACGATCGTCACAAAGAAGACCGAACCGTGTCCGTTCGCGCTTGGAACAGAGTACATATTCTACGCGAAATCAGAATCGGAGCCGGGTGTAGGTTCGCAATCAGAAGCCTTCTGCGGTTATCCTTATCAAACAAGATGGGAAGAAACAGCGGACAGCACACATAAACGATGGTACGTGAGTTTCATCGATGCGCTCGGCGAGATTGAATCCTACGACGTCGACATCAAACCGACAGGCGAAGGCACGGACGCGTTGCAAGACTTCTACAAAACCACGCTCCCAGCAGCTTACTACGGCGCGACAATCGAGAGCTTCTCGTTCCAAGGGAATGGGTTGCAAGGGTTGAGAGAGTATGACGCGTATCGTGGTTACTGCCCGTATGGAGGCGATGGTGACGAGGTCGGATCGGCGTTTGACCGGACGAGCGGATATATTCGCATCGTGTCTGGCGGCGATAGTCTCCCGGGTTCTTATGCCGTAAAGGTACGCGCGCCGTTTACCGATCCAAGCGGGGTGGCAGAAGAAATATCTGTGACGTATAACACGGCGTCTCAGCAATGGTGGACGCCGTTCGCCGCGAAGAACGATGACGAGGATAAAGGGTTCATACTTTTTATGACCTACGTCAAACACGCTCAGGTTTATGTGGAAGAGGGAAGCATCGATCAGTTATATTTTGACGACACGAATACCGCATTCAACGTCTTTACGCAATCGTTCTACGAGGAAAAGATATTCACGAACAAGCTCTCTGATCTTGGTCTGTCGTTTGCGGAAGGGACATGCAAACCGTTTTTCATTATCCCGGATGACGATGACATATTTTTAATACTCGCCATACCGAGGATGGCGAGTACATTAGAATGGATAACGGAGTTTGGGGAATATGTTGAAGACACTGACCCGGACGCAATCAACATTCAGCCGATCGAAGCTTTGGCTAACTACGAAATGCAAATGTTCAAACACAGGCTCCCCAACTACATCACTCTCCACATCCTCTCACAATCCGCAGAACAGATACACGAAGTGATCATCGGTGACGAAGCCGAAGCGGACGTGATCGATATGCCGCAGATACTTGATCTTGACGCGTTGAACGCGGTTGCAAACCACGAATACAACGAGCGCCTCTACAACACCGAAACGACTTGCACATATGAACACGGAATGTTAGGCTCGATCCCGCTCGCTGTGCATTTTCCGACATCGGAATCCGCGCACACATATCAGGGCGCGAATTGCGTTCTTGAGCGGACGGAAATAAACTACGACCTCTCATCCGGGGTGGTCGTGACGCTCACGTTCAAGGAGAGAGCGAACACCTCCGGGACGATGAAGGTATTCCCCGGAAACATCTTGTACCGCAAGATCGCCGAATCCTACGCGAACGCCCCAAGCATTATAACCAACATCGAGTATTGTTGGATCGATCGCGTGACCGGCAAGACAAAGATACGATGGAAGGACGACACGACATCGGAATACTCGCAGAACGAGATCGAGATCGGGGAGAACGGCGTGTTGCTTTGGAAGGCGCCGCTAACTAAAAAGGAGAAGTTCAACTACTTATGAGCATAAGCGCGAAGATGTTCGGGTT
>Ga0255341_1003934_pt1 | contig 16154 bp, 14 predicted proteins | sample wastewater_treat_8_FD_192418 | JGI IMG/M metagenome (GOLD analysis project Ga0255341, IMG submission 192418) | Wastewater microbial communities from Lulu Island WWTP, Vancouver, Canada - plant12 | ecosystem: Engineered > WWTP > Wastewater > Unclassified | place: Canada: Vancouver, British...
TGCAAGGAAGGATTCCGAGCTATCGGCCTTGACGCTCACGAGTACACGGCTCACTCCCTGCGTCATACTACCGCCGTGATGCTGCTCAAGAACGGCACAATTCAGGACGTACAGAGTGTACTCCGCCATCAATCGCCGACAACGAGTCAGATATACACCAAGAGCGTGGAAGAGGAGCTTCGCCTTGCCAAGCCGTCGGAACAGAAGCTTGATAACGCCTTCTGATTCGTGAAATTCAGGTAAGATGGAATAACTGATATTGGAAAAAACACGTATATTTGTCTTTTGAACGTAACCTAATTCCCGATGAAACGTCTCATTTCCGCCCTCATTTTAACCCTGTTATCAGGTCTACTCCTTGCACAGACTTCTACCGACAATACACTGAAGTTCCTCGGCATCCCTGTAGATGGGACAGAGCAGCAGATGATAACAAGCCTTCGGAACAAGGGATTCCGCTATAACGCAACCCAAAACTATCTGACAGGTGAATTCAACGGAGAAAATGTGGAGGTCTTCATCCATACGAATCACAATCGTGTGGATAGAATATATGTCTCCTTCCCGTCAACAACGTCGGAGAGCGATATTCGCATCAAGTACAATCGTCTCATCTCTCAGTTCGATAACAATAGCAAGTACACGTCCTTTATGGTCACGAACGAGCCTATCCCATCGGATGAGGACATCTCTTATGAGATGAGCGTGAACGACAAGAGATATCAAGCAAGCTATCGGTATATGAATCCTGATATTGACCAAGATTACATTATGCGTCAGATGATGGATGCGGTCATAGCTGCAACTCCTGAAGACAAAGTAGAACAGGTGAAAGCTGCTTTGGAGGCTTATTTGAACGGCTCCGATGAGGATAGGAATTCGATGGTGGAGCAGTCGTCAGAGATGATAAAGAGCCTCGGAGAGACCGAGTGGAGCCCTGAATCTATGGAGGTGATGATATCAGTCTTGAAGAAGATGGAATCACTGATGACAGGGGAAGTGTGGTTCATGATTCATCGTAATTACGGACGATACAACATCGGGATGTACTACGATAACTTAGCTAATCGTGCAAATGGAGAGGACCTGTAGAAGGAGCATAGACACGATTTTGTCTCCCGAAAGTGTCCCCTTTAAGAAATACGAAAAAATTCTGCTTTGATTATCAATTAGATAGATGAAAAGTAAACCATCGAATGGGAATAAGCTACCAGGGCTTTCTCAGGATGGATCCTGGAGACAATTAGGGAACTGATATGAAAAAGATTGCCATGTTCACAATGGGCACACGAGGTGACATTCAGCCCTATATTTATTTATCTGGAGAACTTGTCAGAAAAGGGTATGATGTAACACTTGGTTCTCACCTATGTTGGAAAAAATTAATCGAAGATTCTAAAATTCATTTTGAACCTATCGGTCCGGATATCGATATAGAAAAAGAGGCGGCAATTATCAGAGGGAAAAATTCAAATCCTGCATTAAGTATGTTCAGGATGATGAAATTTATTTTCAAAATTATTCGTAACTCTACAAATGAAATTTTTGAAGTATGTAAGGGTAAGGATTTAATTGTCGTCAGCCATAGCCAAATGGGTGCTACTGAGGCTGAAGTATTGGGAATTCCAACGGTTAATGTGACATTGCAGAAAGAGATGATTGCCGAAAAACTGAAGCCTCAAACCTTTTGGAATAAAATTATCGGTAAGATAATAGGAAAGCTGGTGGCAAAACCATATAATACTATCAGGAAAGCATATGGATTAAAATCTATTCAATCTTCAGACGAAATTATTTCTCGTAAACTGAATCTGATACCAATCAGTAAGCATGTTTTAGAGAGAAATCCATATTGGGAAGAACAGCATGTTTTGACCGGTTATTGGTATGAGGATGAGAAAGATTATAAACCTGACGAAAAGCTGGCTACTTTTCTCGCAAGTGGGGAGAAACCGATAATCCTTTCTCTCGGAGCAATGTCATTCGAAGAGGAATCTGAAAAAGAAAAATTGGATATGTTCGTGAGTGCCTTTGATAAATTGGGATACAGAGCCATTATCCAGGGATTTCAGAAGACACTTCGGAATTATGAGTTGCCGAAAACAATGATTTCATGCGGTAGTGTTCCGCATAGCTATCTTTTTAAGCAATGTTTATTTGTCATTCATCATTGCGGATTCGGGACAGCTGCTGCCACATTGATTTACGGTATCCCCTCCATTCCGGTGCCGCATGTTTTGGACCAAATGGGATTTGCAATGCAACTCTACAACATTGATGTTGCAACAAAACCTTTAAAATCCAAGGATTTAAATGAAAATTCAATACGGGAAGCACTAATAGAGATGAATTGTGCCTATGAAGAGAAGAAAAAGAAAGTGGAGCTGCTTTCCGCTAAAATCAAAGAAGAAAGAGGTCTGGAGGAAGCCGTTAGATTGATTGAAAGAGTGATGAATATATAAATTACAGTTTGGTAAGAGTACTCCTGATATCCATTAAATAATATTCTTAATAAGGCCTTCTTTTTTCTTTGCAGAAATGGAATAAAAGAGATAAATTTGTTCATTCAAAAAAGCATATATGAAAAAGGAAGAATTCATCAGATTTGCGATGGAAGCTCACAGGATGAGCTGCCTCTTTCTTAACGGTAACCTTTGTATGACAGGGGCGCGCGAAACCCGCCCTTGTGATAAAGGCTGCCCATATATGCTTGATTTTGAAAGACGTTTACGCGACTTTTGCCAGCCCCGTATCGATTTCGGAGAATAGTCCCTCCCCTATCTTTTATTGTACATCTCCTCGTAATAGCGCTCGTAGTCACCCGAGGTGATTCTATCCATCCATTCCTGATTGTCCAGATACCATTTTACCGTCAACTCTATACCCTCTTCAAATTGTAGAGAGGGCTCCCATCCCAATTCCTTTTGAAGTTTCCTGGAATCGATCGCATAACGCAAATCATGGCCTGCACGGTCTTTGACAAATGTAATAAGGTCGAGCGAATATCCCTCGGGATTGCCCAATAGACGATCCACAGTGGCAATTATGACCTTTATCAGGTCAATGTTTTTCCATTCATTAAATCCGCCGATATTGTAGGTCTCTCCCACCTTCCCTCGGTGGAAAATCAGGTCAATGGCCCTGGCATGATCTTCCACATAGAGCCAGTCGCGCACATTCTCACCCTTTCCATATACAGGAAGCGGTCTTCTATTGCGAATATTGTTGATAAAGAGAGGAATAAGCTTCTCAGGGAACTGGTAAGGGCCGTAGTTGTTGGAACAATTTGTGACTATGGTCGGCATACCATAAGTATCATGAAAGGCACGGACGAAATGGTCTGAGGCCGCCTTTGCGGCGGAATAAGGTGAATGTGGATCGTAGGGAGTGCTTTCGAGGAAGAACTTGGTGCCGAATGCAAGATTATGTCCCGAGGGAGATGCCATGTCAGCAAAAGGTGACTTTATGCCCTCAGGATGGGTAATTTCAAGATCTCCATACACCTCATCTGTAGAGATATGGTAGAAGCGCTTGCCCTCATATTTCTCGGGAAGAGACTCCCAGTACAACCTTGCCGCCTGAAGTAGCGAAAGAGTACCCATAACATTGGTGCGTGCAAAGGTAAAGGGATCTTTTATGGAGCGATCTACGTGAGATTCGGCTGCAAGATGGATAATGCCATCTACCTTCTCCTCCCTCATAAGTGCACAGATTGTATCGAAATCACAGATATCTGCCCGTACAAAACGGTAGTTGGGGGCATTTTCGATATCCTCCAGATTAGCCAGATTGCCCGCGTAGGTAAGATTATCTACATTTATAATCCTATAATCGGGATATTTATTTACAAACAGGCGCACTACGTGCGATCCGATAAATCCGGCTCCGCCGGTTATGATGATACTTTGCATATTGTTTGAGGAATTATCTTTTGCTTTCTATGGCCTTCAATAGATATTGTCCATACTGATTACGGATCATCGGCTGAGCGATTTCCCTCAGTTTGTCTTCAGTAATCCATCCCTTATTGTAGGCTATGGTTTCAAGACAGGCGATTTTGAGTCCCTGGCGTTTTTCTATGACCTCTACAAATGTGGAGGCTTCGCTCAGAGAATCGTGTGTGCCGGTGTCAAGCCAGGCAAATCCACGCCCGAGAGTCTGTACCTTGAGTTCTCCATCCTGGAGAAATTGCTGGTTAACAGAAGTAATCTCAATTTCACCGCGTGCTGATGGTTTGACATTCTTTGCCACTTCCAACACTTTGTTTGGATAGAAATAGAGCCCCACCACCGCATAATTGGATTTTGGATCAGCAGGCTTTTCCTCAATAGAGAGACAGTTGCCCTCATCGTCAAATTCAGCCACACCATAGCGCTGGGGATCTGCTACCCAATATCCGAATACCGTGGCTTTGGAATCCTCTTCAGCTGTACGAACTGCCTCTGCCAGCATTCCGGTGAAGCCTGATCCGTGGAATATATTGTCCCCAAGGACAAGGCAGGCACTATCCTTACCTACAAACTCCTCTCCTATTATAAATGCCTGAGCAATACCATCCGGTGAGGGCTGTTCTGCATATTCAAAACGCACTCCGAAATTGCTGCCGTCGCCCAGAAGACGTCTGAATCCGGGAAGATCCTGTGGAGTTGAGATAATCAGAATCTCGCGTATGCCTGCCAGCATCAGTACTGAGATCGGATAATAAATCATCGGTTTGTCATAGATGGGGAGCATTTGTTTGCTCACACCTTTCGTTATGGGATAAAGGCGGGTGCCGCTGCCGCCTGCCAGTACGATTCCTTTCATATTATAATCAAAATGTCCACAAATGTAGTAACAATAGGCGAAGAAAACAATTTGTGTGGCATGAAACAAGCTATAAGAAGAGGTTAAAATTGATTACCTTTGTTTTTTAAAAGTTATTTCAAAGAGATGAAAAGATATATCATTATTCCACTTCTACTGACTTTATTGTCGCTTATTACACCACTCGGGGCAATGACAGATACCTTTACCGTAGCGATGGTAGGCGACATAATGCTTGGTAATACCTATCCTAAAAACCGTCTTCCCGCCAATGGAGGCAATAATCTTTTTGATCATACGCGTGATATCCTACGTAGGGCCGACATTGCTGCAGGCAACCTCGAGGGGGCCATGTGTGTGGGTGGCACCTGTACTAAAAGCCTCTCCAATAACCGCTCATATGCATTCAAAATGCCACCTGAATATCGCAGGCATCTCTATGATGCCGGTTTTGATTTCATGTGCCTGGCCAACAACCATATAAATGATTTTTCCGCTACAGGAAGAGCTGAGACAATGGCCAATCTTGACAAGGTAGGTATTGGGTATGCCGGTCTGCCAGAATGCAGAAGTGCATTTAAAGAGGTTAAAGGGGTAAGATTCGGCTTTTGCGCTTTCGGCTACAATTCTTACGTACTTAAACATACTAATGAGAAGCTGGTACGCGAAATTATAGAAGAAGTAAAAGCGGATTGTGATATACTCATCGTTTCATTTCACGGAGGTGAAGAAGGTGCTCACTGCAATACTCTCCCCTACGGCACCGAATATTTTTATGGAGAAAACAGGGGCGATCTGAGAAAATTCGCACACCTTTGCATCGATCTTGGCGCAGACATCGTATTTGGTCATGGTCCACACGTGACACGTGCAGTAGAGGGCTACAAGGGCAGAATCATAGCTTACAGTTTGGGTAACTTCTGCACAACTACCGGAATGAATGTTACAGGTAACAGAGGCCACTCTCCTATTTTGGAGGTGCAAATTGACCGTAACGGTGTACTGCTCGGAGGGAAAATACATTCCTTCAAGATGAAACCCGGAGCAGGCCCTGAGCCGGACCCTACAAACTCTGTGGCACAACTGATAAAAAAACTCTCTGAGAGTGACATCAAAAATAATTTGATCAGAATACTTGATGACGGAACCCTTGTTGTAACCCCCTATAAAGAGGTTTCAAAGTCAGATAATAATACCGATTTGCTTTGGATAGACTCCACATACCCGACGAAGGAGTTCCTCATAGGAAAACATACTTACAGTAAAGACCCCAATTTTGTAAACATTCCATCTCAATACACAGGACTGAGCAAGGAGAACTCTTATATCCAGAAACCTGTCTTGGTAGCCTTCGAGAAGATGTATGCAGATGCAAAGGCTGAAGGCATCACATTGAGAGTGACATCAGCCTCCCGCAACTTTTATACCCAGAAATATATCTGGGAGAGCAAAATCAAAGAATACACAGAGAAATATCCCGACCGCACTGAATGTGCCAAAAGGGTCCTCAAATACAACTCTCTCCCCGGCACGTCACGACATCACTGGGGTACGGATATAGACCTTATCTCGAAACAACTCTCTTACTGGAACTCTGCTCAAGGAAAAAAGACATACGCCTGGCTTCAGGCCAACGCGCACAAATATGGATTCTTTCAGCCATACAATGGGGAATGCAATACAGGACATGGCGAGGAAAAATGGCATTGGAGCTACTATCCCCTCTCCGACCTCTATCTGAAAGAGTATTTAAAGGTGGTGACTACTTCTGATATTAAGGGATTCAACTCCGATTTTTCCGCCGAAACTTTTGATGTAATCAACAACTATGTTTTGGGAATCTCTAAGGTTAGTTATGAGTGATTCGTGGTACGTGTTGCGGGTTGCAGGTTGCGAGGTACATGTTGATATTCGGGACTCGGGACTAAAAGAAAATATTTTGCTATGAAAAAACGAGGTGTAATAATTGTGACACTTGCGCTGACTTTATTGACAACGGGTTGCCAAAAATGGGATTTGGTAAAAATATCCGAGCCTGGAGTTAGTCGTGAACTTGCTGATTTAAGGAAAGCTACAATTACCAATCTCAACTACGACTTGAGATTTGAAATTCCAGAAAATACTGATGAAGATATTCCGTCCGAAATCCAAATTTCGTTTGATTTCAGGAAGGCCGGAAAGGCTCCTTTTGTTTTGGATTTCAAAGAAAAGGCCGAAATGGTTCATTCCATAGAGGTAAATGGAGAGAGCTGTGATTATCTATTTGAAAATGAACATATTATCATTCCCCCATCTCTTCTTCAGGAAGGCAGGAATGAGATAACAATTACATTTTCCGCAGGAAAACAATCCCTGAATAGAAGGGATAATTTAATGTACACATTGTTGGTACCTGACAGAGCACGGACCCTCTTTCCCTGTTTTGACCAACCCGACCTCAAAGCCTCTTATATTCTAACTCTCACAGTACCAAATAGTTGGATTGCAGTAGCCAATAGTCCGCTTAACAAAAGTGTTACAAATGCAGATAATCAGACAGTTACACATATATTCCAGCCCACAGAGCCTCTGAGCACATATCTCTTCTCTTTTGTGGCCGGAGAGTTCATAAAGGCTGATAAAAGCGATGATTCAGGTCGTACAATCGGACTTTTCCATAGAGAAACCGATCCCTACAAACTTGCACAGATAGATGAAATATTGGATGCCGTCTTCTATTCCCTGGAATGGCTTGAAGAATATACAGCTATCCCCTACCCTTTTGCAAAATATGACTGCATAGTCCTGCCCGGCTTCCAGTATGGAGGGATGGAGCATACCGGAGCTACACTTTATAATGACCGCCGGATATTTCTTGAGAAAGGTTCCGGTATTTCGGAAATGATGAATAGATTCAGTCTGATTGCGCACGAAACAGCCCATATGTGGTTTGGCGATTATGTGACAATGAAATGGTTCGATGATGTCTGGACAAAAGAGGTTTTCGCCAATTATTTTGCAGCGCTGATTACAGCGGAGAAATACCCCGATGTGGATAATTCATTCGCATTTCTCGATTATGCATCTGCTTCATATTCAGTTGACCGCACCGAAGGCGCCAATGCCATAAAACAGCCGCTCACTAATCTCAAGGATGCCGGTCTTATATATGGCAATATTATTTACAACAAAGCTCCAATTGTAATGGAGATGCTTGCGCGAAAAATGGATCCTGAGTCATTTAGGGCAGGAATTCGCGAATATTTAACCGAATACGCATACGGAAATGCCGATTGGGAGGGTCTTGTGGCTATTCTTGATAAATATACCGATGAAGATCTTGCCACGTGGAGCCATGACTGGGTTCACAAACCCGGAATGCCTCATTATAAAGTGGATTCGCTTACACAGATTGACCTGAATGGGCTTAATTACGGCTTCTACGAGCTTACAGAGGATATTGCTGCTACTTTGATGAAAAATGTTGTGGAAAAGCCTTTATCCCCCTCTGAAAAGGCCTCTGCACTAATTATTCTTTATGAAAATTATCTCAACGAAAGGATTTCCGGCAGCGATTTTACCTCCTTCATACTCGATTGTCTCGAATCACTCTCAAAAGAGGAATCTTCGCAGAATACACTTGTGTTTCAGCGAGCTATTGCTCAACTTAGAAGTATTCTCTGGAAAGAGAAATATCTGCAGGAAACAGGATGGGAAGGCCGTTTGACAGGGCTTATATCTCACTCTCAATCCGAAAGCTGCCGCAGATCCGCATTCAGCGCCCTGCTAAATGCTCCGCACTCTGAATCCACTACTGAGATGTTTCTAGCTGCTTTTATGAAACCGGAGCATTTCACCTGCTTCCACCTTACAAATGCCGATCTCACGCAGCTTTGCCAGCAACTTGCAGTTAGAAAAGAAGAGATCGCACCTCAAATCATAGCAAAACAGCGGGAACGCATCTCCCACCCTGACCTGCTTGCGCAATTTGATTATATAGCACCGGCACTCGCTTCCTCACCGGAAGCTCGCCGGGAATGTTTCCAATCACTTTTAAAAGCAGAAAACCGCGAAGTTGAGCCTTGGGCTTTGACAGTATTGCGCCTTCTCAATCATCCGCTCAGAGAGCAGGAGGCACTTTCATATATCCGCCCAGCGCTGGAGATTATTGAGGAAATACAGCTCACAGGAGATATCTTCTTCCCCACCAACTGGTGCTCTGCACTTCTTGGAGGTCACCACTCGGAAGAGGCTAAAGAGGAGGTAGAGCTCTTTCTGAAGCAATATTCCGATACTCTCAATCCTCTTCTTGTTCAGAAAATCCTACAGGCAGCCTATTATATTTAGAAACAATGCTTCAATATAATAGACACCACGTTCAATAAAGATAGATCTCGCACTTTACCCAAGAAATGAGCGATTATATTGTAAAATTTAACGTATAATAAGAAACGATTATGACTCCCGATTTTAAAATACAATCCATCGGTCTGATGTCAGGCACCTCGCTTGACGGACTCGATGTCTGCTGCTGCACTTTTACTCGTAAAAATGGAAAGTGGGATTTCACGATTGACTGTGCCCGGGGTTACAGTTATCCTGACGACATGAAATATATCCTTGGAACAGGGGCACAGCAGATGAGTGCAGTCGATTTTATCACATTTCACAGCGCTTATGGAAAGTTTCTCGGAGAGAAGATCAATCTCTTTATGGAGGAATTTGGAGTAAAACCCGATATCATTGCCTCACACGGCCATACAATATTCCACGAACCGCATAAGAAGGTTATGTATCAGATCGGCGATGGAGCCGCGATTGCTGCAGAAACAGGCATTCCTACTGTATCGGATTTCCGCAGATTGGATATAATGATGGGCGGTCAGGGTGCCCCGCTGGTGCCCATAGGAGACAGAATGCTCTTTTCAGACTACGATTATTGTCTCAATATCGGCGGTTTTTCCAATATTTCCTTTGAAAAAGAGGGACAACGAGTAGCATTTGACATCAGTCCTGTCAATTATGTTTTCAACCGCTACACTCGTCAGATCGGACTCGAATATGACAAGAATGGGGAGATTGCACGCAGTGGAGAGATCTGCTCTCCCTTACTTGAAGAGCTGAATGCCCTCGAATTCTATCACACAGAGGGTCCCAAATCACTCGGACGCGAATGGGTTGAGGAACTTATATTCCCTATGATTGATAAATATGGCCTATCCTTAGCTGACAGACTGCGTACATTTTGCGAACATGCTGCATTTCAGGTCTCTCGTGTTACATTACCGGGCAAGCGTTTGCTCATTACCGGAGGCGGAGCATTTAATAAATTCCTTGTAGAGCGCATTTCAGCCTTTACAGGCTGCGAAATCGTAATTCCCGACCCGATCATCATCGAATACAAAGAAGCCCTTATTTTCGCTCTTTTAGGAGCATTATATATGGCAGACCAGCCAAGTTGCCTCTCCTCCGTTACCGGAGCCTCCCGCGACAACATCGGCGGAATGTTATTTAAGATATAGTATTGAAATTGAGCTCGGTATAACACCGGGCTTTTTCATTTTTATCCCCATTCCATGCAACGTTTTGGCTATCTTTTGCATCTTATAATCAGGTACTTGGTTTAGTAACTACGATAATATAATACTATGAAAGCGAGAATAGCCCTATTCGTGATGATCGCCACTCTAATTCTCGGAACGGGTTGTGAAAAAATGCCGGCCGATACACGAAATATTACTCTTTACAACCAACCTTTAAGTGTTATTAAGCATTGTATTCAGGGCAAGTGGAAAGTTGTATATGAAAAGGGAGGTTTTATTGCAACCAGAATACAATATTGGGATGATTATTATATGGAATTCACAAAAAACAATCGGATGATTGTTTCCAGAGACGGAGTTGCCGACTATCAGAACACAAAAATAAGGTGGTATAAAGAGTCTTATTGCTGCTACGGAGGATATAACGAATACGTTTATGTTGCAGAATTTTCAGATGGATCTCCTCCTATTGTATTTGATAGAATTCAGAACGATACATTAATTTTCACCAATTTGGGTGCTGATTCGCCATATTATTACCTGATTAAAACAAAATAACGAGATAAAACAAATATGCCCGCAAAGCTTGGGCGCTTTAACATTGTACAAAGAATAGAGCCCGGTACATTACCAGGCTCTATTTTTTAATTATATCCCTTAGACTCTCTAGGGCTATTTTGCCATCTCTTTTTTGAGGCGTTCGGTGAGTAACGGAACGACAGTGTTGAGGTCGCATACGATACCCAGATCCGCAACTGCAAAAATAGGTGCGAATTTGTCTTTATTGACAGCAATGATGCATTCTGATTCTTCCATACCTGCAAGGTGTTGTATGGCACCAGAGATACCGAGAGCGAAATAGACATCGGGACGTACGGTCTTACCTGTCTGACCTACCTGACGGTCGTGAGGCATATTGCCTGCGTCAACCATTGCACGTGAAGATGAAACCTCTCCACCGACTACTTTAGCCAGTTCACGAAGTTTGTCGAATCCTGCTACACAACCCACTCCCCTGCCGCCTGAAACGAGGATTTTGGCTTCAGAGATATCTACGCTGGCTTTCTCTTCTTTTACGGTTTTAACAAGTTTCACGCTGAATTTTGAGGAGTCGAACTTGGGAGCAAAATTAATAATTTCACCCTTGCGTGAAGCATTGGGAGTGCATTTCTGCATTACACCTGGACGTACAGTTGACATCTGGGGCCTGTGATCGGGACACATGATAGTGGCCATCAGGTTACCTCCGAATGCCGGACGTGTCATCTGAAATTCCTTCGTATCTTCCGATATCTCAAGTTTGGTACAGTCTGCAGTAAGACCTGTGCCAAGACGAGCAGCTACGCGGGGAGCCAGGTCACGACCGATAGTTGTAGCGCCAAACAGCAATATTGCGGGCTTATATTCTACGACCACCTGATACATTGCCTGTGCATATTGTTCAGTAACATAATCCTTTAGATTGTCATTATCTACAACAATTACCGTGTCGGCTCCATACTCTACAAGTTTCTTTGCAGAAGGGGCAATACCCTTGCCGAGAAGCACCGCAAAAACCTTTTCTCCAAGATCAGCCGCAAGGTCACGGGCCTTGCCGATAAGTTCAAGAGCAACAGATTGTACAACACCGTCTCTTTGCTCTGCAAAGACAAAAACATGTTTATATTGTGAATTATCCATTTTCAGTCAAATTTAACGGGTTAGATGATATGTTTCTCCTTAAGTTTGCTTATAATCAACTCCACTGCATGCTCGGCATCGACTTCATGTATGACACCGGGCTGCTTCAACTCCTTTGCAAATGATTTTACAACCTTAGTCGGAGAGCCTTTCAAGCCGAGTTTGGACTCGTCGAGGTCAACCTTGTCGGCACCCCATACTTCAACTTCCCTGTCATAAGCATCAACGATACCGCCGACACTCATATAACGTGATTTGAAAGCGGGAGCGAGAACAGTGAGGAGACCTTTGCCTTCAAACTGTAAGATTTGATGCCCCTCTTCAGTCTGTTTTTTGACTGTAAAAGTTTTGCCGTCATAGTCCAGACCTGCCACGTAAGAAATCTGCGGAATATTGAGGTGTTCCGCCATTTCAGGGCCTACCTGAGCGGTGTCACCGTCGATAGCCTGACGACCTGTGATTATTAGATCCCAGTCGAGAGTTCTTGCCGCACCGGCAAGGGCGTTGGAAGTAGCTAATGTGTCGGCACCTGCAAACTTGCGGTCTGTAAGGAGAATGGCTCTGTCCGCACCCATTGCAAAAGCTTCACGAAGAATGAGATCAGCCTGAGGAGGACCCATTGTGATAACCGTCACCTCGGCGCCAAACTTATCTTTGAAACGGAGAGCCAGCTCAAGTCCGCCTTTGTCGTCCGGATTCATGATGGAAGGAACGCCTTCACGGACAAGGGTTTTTGTTACCGGATCAATCCTGATTTCTGTGGTATCCGGAACTTGTTTTATACATACCAATATCTTCATATCTATTCCTCCTATCAAATTTTACCAAACAAATTGCCTGCAATTACCATACGTTGAACCTCAGATGTACCTTCATAGATCTCGGTAATCTTTGCATCACGCATCATCCTCTCAACGGGATACTCACGGGTATAACCATAACCTCCGTGGAATTGGACGGCTTTTGTAGTAACCTCCATAGCCACTTCAGAAGCATAAAGTTTCGCCATAGCGGAATCGGCTGAATAAGCAATCCTATCATTTTTGATGGCCTCATCCTTCTTGAAAGCTGCACTGCGAACTAGTAGACGGGCAGCTTCGATCTTTGTCTGCAAATCGGCCATCTGGAATTGTGTGTTCTGGAATTTTGCGATAGCGCGACCAAACTGCTTTCTCTCTTTTGTATATTTGACAGTCTCATCCAAGGCACCCTGTGCGATACCTAATGCCTGTGCAGCAATACCGATACGGCCTCCGTCAAGGGTTTTCATTGCAATCCTGAAGCCTCTGCCCACCTGTCCCAAGAGATTTTCCTTAGGAATACGGCAATTATCAAAGATAAGTTCTGCTGTAGAACTACCCCTGATACCCATCTTGAGCTCCTGTTTGCCTACTGAGAATCCTGGAGTATCTGCCTCTACGAGAAATGCAGAGATGCCTCTATTGCCCTGAGACTTATCAGTCATCGCAATAATCACGTACAGACCTGCCTGTCCTGCATTTGTAATAAATATTTTGTTTCCGTTAAGCACCCATTCATCACCATCTAGAACAGCTGTAGTCTGCTGAGCCGAAGAGTCAGTGCCTGCATTGGGCTCTGTAAGTCCAAATGCACCTATCCACTCACCTGAAGCGAGTTTCGGCAGATACTTTCTCTTCTGCTCCTCTGTGCCGAATTCCAAAATAGGAACCATGCATAGAGAAGTGTGAGCAGAAACAATTACACCTGTAGTGGCACAGCAACGTGACAACTCTTCCACAGCTATGGAATACATGATATTGTCACCACCTGCTCCACCATATTCTTTGGGCACCGGGATGCCGAAGATGCCGAGTTTGGCCATCTTCTTTACGGTCTCTTCAGGGAAACGCTCCTGCTCGTCAATTTCCGCTGCCAGAGGTTTGACCTCTTTCTCAGCGAACTCATGGATCATCTGCCTGAAGAGTTCTTGAGTCTTTGTCAGATTAAAATTCATTTTGTGTGTTTATGTTATTTAGTACAGTTACGTAAAATAATTGCTGTTCCCATACCGCCACCGATACAGAGTGATGCAAGACCGAATTTCTTACCGCTTGAGATCAATTCGTGAATGAGGGTGACGATGATACGGTTGCCGGATGCTCCAATAGGGTGACCTAGAGCTATGGCACCACCATTGATATTGGTGCGCTCATTGATCCACTCTCTTGTAACACCATGCTCATTGATAAGCTCGTGGATAACACCGAGAGACTGAGCTGCAAATGCCTCGTTAAGCTCGATAAGCTCCATATCCTGAAGTTTCTTGCCGGCTTTCTTGAGGACGTTACGGATAGCGGGAACAGGACCGAGACCCATTACTGAAGGATCTACGCCACCCTGGCCTGTTGCAATGATTTCAACCATAGGAGTAAGACCGAGTTCTTTCATCTTTTCCTCAGACATAAGCATAACAAAGGATGCACCGTCATTGATACCTGAAGCGTTTCCGGCGGTTACTGTGCCATCTTTCTTGAATGCAGGTCTGAGTTTGGCCATCTTTTCCGGAGTGGAAGTTCTGTTTGGAAACTCGTCGTCCTTGAAAACGATTGTCTCTTTTCGGGTAACGATTTCAACGGGAACTATTTCTTTTGCAAAAACGCCTGAATCTACAGCCTTTATAGCTTTCTGTTGTGAAGCAAAACCGAATTCGTCCTGTGCCTCACGGGTAATACCATATTTTTCAGCTATATTTTCAGCAGTAATACCCATGTGATATTTGTTGAAAGCATCGGTAAGACCATCACAAACCATATGGTCAACAGCCTGAAGATCGCCCATCTTGGCACCTCCACGAAGATTGGCGCCTAAGATAAAGCCGGCGTTGGACATAACCTCGGTTCCACCTGCGATAACAATATCTGCATCTCCGACAAGAATATCGTTGTATCCATTCATAACAGCTTTCATGCCGCTACCGCATACCATGTTGATACCGTAAGCAGGGACCTCTGCGGGAATACCTGCTTTAATCGATGCCTGACGAATGACACCCTGGAACTGACCGCCTGAAAGCACATTACCACCAATTACCTCATCAACTTGTTCAGGTTTAATACCGGTCTCTTCTATAAGACTTTTAATAACGATTGCACCGAGATCACCGGGGGTGAAGTTGGCTACTGAACCTAAAAATTTACCAATTGCAGTTCTTTTTGCTGCTACGATATATACTTTTTTCATTTCTCTAAAATATTATAATTTAACATCTATTTAATACATGGGTTTCAAATCTTCTGAAATAATGAGCTTTGCCTCAGTGGCTTCCTGTACCTGTTCAACTGTATAGAGAGGATTAATCTCAGTAAGAACAAGTCCCTGAGGAGTTACTTTCATCACCCCCATTTCGGTAATAATCATATTGACCTGACCGGCTGCGGTTAGAGGGAGGGTACACTCTTTCATAATCTTGTGATTGCCTCTTGCAGTATGTTCCATTGTAACAATCACATGATTGGCACCAACGATAAGGTCCATTGCCCCGCCCATACCCGGAGTCTTCTTACCCGGAATCATCCAGTTGGCAAGATTACCTTTCTCATCTACCTGCATTGCACCTAGGAATGTCGCATGTACGTGACCTCCTCTGATAATAAGGAAGGAATCGGCTGAGGAGCAAGCATAAGCACCGGGGGTATAAGTGATGTAGCCACCTCCGGCGTTAATATAATCCTTATCCTCCTTGCCTTCTTCGGGAGCGGGTCCCATACCTACAAGACCATTTTCCGATTGAAGTATTACATTGACACCTTCGGGAAGATAAGAGGGAATCGCAGTAGGAATACCGATTCCCAGATTTACAACGTCACCGTCTTTAAGTTCGAGAGCTGCCCTTCTGGCAATAACCTCTCTCATTTGATTTCTGTCCATCATAGTATAGCTATTTTAATAATTAATAATCGATTATTTTATTGACATTCTCTTAACAAACTCGTGCACAATAAAGGATGCAACATCATCGGCATAACTATTCATGCCGAAACCCGCATCATATCCCAGCTCTTTGGCCAGTTCGTGTGAAATTCGGGGGCCTCCGCATACAAGGATCATCTTGTCACGCAGACCTTCCGCCTCCATCAACTCCACAAGTTCCGTCATATTTTTGATATGAACATCCTTCTGGGTAAC
>Ga0255341_1003949_pt1 | contig 16098 bp, 10 predicted proteins | sample wastewater_treat_8_FD_192418 | JGI IMG/M metagenome (GOLD analysis project Ga0255341, IMG submission 192418) | Wastewater microbial communities from Lulu Island WWTP, Vancouver, Canada - plant12 | ecosystem: Engineered > WWTP > Wastewater > Unclassified | place: Canada: Vancouver, British...
AACCACCGTCTATGATAATATTTTTACCCGTAAGATTTTCTAATTTATCACTTAACAAAGTTTCACAAAATAGCCAGATTTCTTCTTTGGAGACCAGTTTCCCAGTTGGACTCATCTGACGAAACTCTTCAAAATAGCGCTTCCTGAAAGCAAGATAATCTCCTGTATATTCCTCCTCTAAAATAGTTTCAATCGGCGCAGGAGATATTGCATTTATTAGCACATTAGCAGATGCGGTCTCCAGAGCAATGGATTGAACTAAATTGACTATACCAGCCTTGGCAGCAGCATAAGCAGAACCACGATAAAGTCCTGTCTGGACTACATTAGAACCAAACATTACAATTCTGCCAAATCTATCTTGTAACATAAAAGGAAGACAGGTCCTGAGAACATTATATGCCATATCTAAATTGGAACTAAGCACCTCTTTAAATATTTCCGGACTAGTTTGAGCCAGAGGCATTGCATCATAGCTACGAATTGCTGCAGTATGTATGAGATAAGCTGGCGATGCAGTTAGGTTTTCTACAGCACAATTAATAGCTATATTGACATCATCTATATTTTCCAGATGGCAAGATAAAAGCATCACATTTTCTTTATCAGCTAAATCCTCTATCCGATTAAAACTGTTATGATAAAGTAATAATAAATGTTTATTCAGGTTAGCTAATTTATGGGCAATAAAACTTCCTACTTGTCCGTTAGCTCCTGTCAGTATAGTTAATTTATTTTTCATAAGCTTACGATATATTCTACTAATTGCAGTGCTACATCAAACTTATTCCCTGTAAGTTGCACAGGTTTTGCGTTTTTTGTTGCACCAGCACGAATTAAATTAAGGGTTGTTTCATCTCTGCCAGCTGATTCCAGATTATTAGCACAGATTAAATCAAGATTCTTTTTCTGAAGTTTTTCTCGTGCATTTTCAAGTATGTGCTCCGATTCAGCAGCAAAACCAATCAATTTCTGTTTTTTAGGTTTAATTTTCCCCAGGTGTTCCAGAATATCAGGTGTAGCCACCAATTCCAGATTGAAGTTGCTACTTTTCCTAAGCTTTTGAGTGGAAGCTTTTACTGGTTTATAATCTGAAACTGCTGCACATTGAACGATGATGTCATAATCTTTTGATTGTTCCATAACCGCATCATACATCAATTTTGCAGTTGGAGCAAAGATGCTTTTCTGAATATAGTAAGGAATAGATTCAGAGATTAGCCCATATATCAAAGTAACTTCTGCCCCCCTAAGAGCAAAAGCACGTGCAATAGAAAGTCCCATCTTTCCGCTGGATTTATTAGTTATCATTCGCATAGGGTCTATGGGTTCAGCCGTAGCTCCAGCTGTAACTAAGACCTTTTTCCCAGTTAAATCAGCGGGATATTTTAGATAACAACGGATAGCATAAATTACTTCCTCATTAGGAGGATATTTACCTTTACCCTCATATCCACAAGCAAGTAAACCAGTTTCAGGTTCTAAAATATAGTTTTTTCTTTCCTTCAGTATTTTAAGATTATTTTGCGTGGCAGGATGTTCATAAATATGGACATTCATCGCTGGAACATAAAGTACAGGTTTCGGCTGTGACAATAATATAGTAGAAACTAACTCGTCACCTATACCCTGTGCAGCTTTAGCTATAATGTTAGCTGTAGCTGGTGCTACCACAGTTAAATCTGCCCAATCCGCCAGATGGATATGAGGTATAGGATCAGAATCTTCAAACAATTCAGTATGCACGCTCTGATTGGTGATGGCAGCAAAGTTTAAAGCAGAGACAAATTTCTGTGCATTTTTTGTTAAAGCTATCTTAACTGCAAAACTTGATTTAGTCAATTGACTTGCCAGATCTATCGCTTTATAAGCAGCAATTCCACCAGTCACACAAAGAAGTATTTTTTCTTCCATTTATCTACCTTTTAATCCTTATTCTCATAATCAATTTTATTGTCAATTCAATCCCATTATTTTATTAAATTACAAAATATTATAGAGTTTCCTGCATAAAATATCTTTTGAAATTAAAATTACGGAATGCTTATATATACTATACCAGAATTAGGATAGAGAATTGAACCTGTGGAGTTAATTTCTATCTCACCTAATGTGAAGATAATCTTAGAACTTGATAAAAATTCCACAGGTATTTTTTCTCTACCATAATTTAAGACCACATCTATTCTTCCATTTTCATTATATCTTCTCCAGGCAAGCAATCCTTCTGGAGCAGGAAGAAATCTAAATTCTCCATCCATTAAGAGAGGATTTGATAATCTTAGCTTAATAAGATTTTTATAATATTCTCTAAGGTCAATAGCTACAGGATTTTCTTCCCATTTCCAGTTAAAAGGGCGACGATTATCCGGGTCTTTGCCACCGAGCATAGCAATTTCATCACCATAATAGATATGCGGAGCTCCAATAAAGGTCATCTGGAAAAGTAGTGCCAGTTTTAATCTGGAAACATCTCCATTAGCCAGTTCCAGAATTCTGATGGTATCATGACTTCCCAGTAGATTCATCATTGCTTTCATACCCTGAATGGGATATTGGGCCAAACCATTTTCAATTCTGGAGCAGAAGTTCTTTTTATCACAGATTCCAAGGATAAAGAATTCCAGAACCGGGTCTTTGAAATAAGCGTAGTTCATAACAGAATCAAAGTAGCGATGATTAACCCATCCTTTTCCACTATGCCAGATTTCTCCTACGAGCCAGGCATCAGGTTTCATTTTTCTTATCTCCTGTCTAAAAAGTTCCCAGAACCAGTAAGGAACTTCATTGGGGATATCTAATCTAAAACCATCAATGTCAATATCTACGATCCACCAGCGGGCACATTCCAGAATGTGATTTACTAAAGATCGGTTAGGAACAGCTTTATTGATATCACGCACATAGTTTTCAGCAGGATGAGGAAGACTGAGGTCATAATTTAAGTCTGGCATATCCTTTATTCCCCACCAGCATTGATAATATTCACGAGGGTTGAAATCTGGAGGAAGTGGATCAGGAAGAGGCCATTTGTACCAGTCATACCAGAGCCAATAAGGAGAATTTGGACCTTTTTCTACCACATCACGAAAAGCCCAGAAAGCTTCCCCTGTATGATTGAAAGCCACATCCAGGATGATTCTCATACCATTCTGATGTGCTTCCTTAACAAAAGCTCCCATTTCCTTTTCAGTTGCAAAATGGGGATCAACTTTCTTGAAATCTGCTGCATCATATTTATGATTGGATTTGGCTTGCCATAGCGGATTAAAATAAAGTAGATTAATTCCCAGGTCTTTTAAATAAGGGAGTTTTTGACGAACTCCTGCAATATCACCTCCATAAAAACACCACCAATCAGGTTTTCCTTCAGGTAGCCAGGGACTCTGTTTTAAATAGCTGATATCATACCAATCTTCAACCAGGTGAAAATATTCCATATGAGGAGGTAAATATTCCCCGGGTGGAGGTGGTGTTCTACAGTTCTTATAATAATCCTCGCTAAAATCTGGATCATTGGATGGATTCCCATTGCAGAACCGATCTGGAAAAATCTGATAAATAATACTATGAGTCACCCATTCTGGCACGGAAAAGATAGGAAGATTTGATAGCTCTAAAAGATATGAAGAAACATCTTCTTCCTGAAAAGAAAATCCTTCAGCACCCCAGAAAAGAATATTATCATTACCCTGAATCTTTATTTTTATATTACAAAAGTTTTCAGGACAGTTGAAAAGGCAGTGAAAAACTTCTTGATTTCCTGTGATTCCGAGACGGAGTAAAGTATAATAAGAACCATCAATAATAGCAGTCAAATCTGCAGGCAGAGAAGGAAACCAGTTGAATCGTAATTCATATTTTTCGTTAGATATGCGATTAAGTTCAATGTAATATCCCTTTCGCTCATCTAACAAACTTAAATCCTGAATTATCTCTTTCCAGCTAAAATGAGAAGGAATAGTCTCTTGGACGATAAGGACTGAATTGAAGCCACCAAAAGGATCTGGTTCAGTTAAAGGATTATCAGGATCGGGAATCCAATTTCCATCCACAATAAATTTATAGCAGTAGCGTCCTTTATCAATATGGAGATTTAAGAAATAAACCCCACCTACTTCATTCATATCCAGGATTTCCCATCCCGTAAAATCTCCAGCTAATCCAACTAAATGAGTTCCAGAAGTAGGGGGCTGATACCGAAATTGAATTTCTGCCATAAACTGACTAAATTGCCTTCTTGACTATCTTTTTTGTAGCTTTTCGGCTTATATCTGGTTTCTCAACTTTTTGTCTTTCATAATGCTGTTTTAAAAATTGCCCTGTATAAGAATTCTTGTTTTTCATTATTTGTTCTGGAGTACCTTCAGCTACAAGATAGCCACCTTCATTTCCTCCTTCGGGACCTAAATCAATCACCCAATCAGCACTTTTTATCACATCCATATTATGTTCAATAACTATCACGGTATTTCCCATTTTAACCAATTTTTTCAATACCTGCAGTAGACGGTTTATATCATCAAAATGAAGACCTGTTGTGGGTTCATCCAACAAATATAAAGTATTGCCAGTGCTTACTTTACTCAATTCACGGGAAAGCTTTATCCTTTGAGCTTCTCCTCCAGAAAGGGTAGTGGAAGGTTGTCCTAATTTAATATAATCCAGACCAACTTCCATCAAAGTCTGAAGCTTATTCCGAATAGCAGGAATATTCTGGAAAAATTCATAAGCTTCCTGAACATCCATATCCAGAACTTCGGCAATATTTTTACCTTTGTAGCGTATAGAAAGTGTTTCTTGATTATACCTTTTCCCCTTACAGGCTTCACAGGTCACATAGATATCGGGCATAAAATGCATTTCTATCTGTTTAACACCTGCACCTTCACAAGCTTCACATCTTCCACCTTTAACATTGAAAGAAAAGCGTCCCGCACTGTAACCACGCATTTTTGCTGCTGGTAACTGACTGTATAGCATCCTGATAGAGTCAAATACCTTAACATAAGTGCTCGGATTGGAACGAGGAGTTCTTCCTATAGGTTGCTGGTCAATACTGATAATCTTATCTATATTTTCAATTCCTTCAATGGTATCTACCTTTCCAACTTTATGACTGGTATGGTAAAAATAGTTATGCAAATAGGGATAAAGAGTTTGATTGATTAATGAACTTTTACCGCTTCCAGAAACACCTGTAACACAAACAAATAGTCCCAAAGGTATATCCACATCTATATCTTTAAGGTTATTATGTTTTGCACCCTTTATAGAAATGTAACCCCGTTCAGCTGGAATTCTTAATCTGGGGATAGGAATGCTCTTTCTTCCTACCAGGTAATCTCCAGTTAAGGAACGATTGCTTTGTATGATATCATTTACGGTTCCAGTAGCTACAATTTCTCCACCATAAATACCAGCTCTGGGACCAAAATCAACAATCATATCAGCTGTGCGAATCGTTTCTTCATCATGCTCTACTACAATTACAGTATTACCAAGATCTCGCAGTTGACAGAGCATCTGCAAAAGCATAGAATTGTCTCTTTGATGAAGACCAATACTCGGTTCATCAAGTATATACATCACACCAACAAGCTGATTGCCTATTTGACTGGCAAGTTTAATGCGCTGACTTTCACCTCCAGAAAGGGTTGGAGACCTTCTATCCAGAGTGAGATAATGCAAACCTACGCTTTGTAAAAATCCAAGACGATTTCGCAACTCTTTTAAGATTTCGGAAGCTATGATTTGTTCATTACCTTTTAATTTTAAATTATTGAAGAAATTAAAAGCTTGTCGCACACTCATAGCTGTAATTTCTGCTATATTTTTATCTCCTACTTTCACAGCTAAAGAACTTGCTTTCAGCTTGTTACCTCCACATTCTGGACAGGGTTTATCGCTTATATATTGCAAATAATATCTCCTGGCATCTTCGGATGTGGTTTCTCTCATTCTTCTATCCAGAGTATTTATAACTCCTTCAAAACGCATATTATAGACACCATGTCCATTTTTGTTTTGCCATTCCATCCTGAATCTTTTTCCCTTAGAACCATAGAGAATAAGAGATTTAACCCATTCCGGAAGCTGATACCATGGTGTATCCAACGAAAATTTATAATAATTAGCCAGATTTTGTATAGTTCTTCCTGTCCAGGTATCCATTTTATTTTCTAGACTTCCCCAGGGAGCAACGGCACCTTCACGAATAGTTCTTTCCGGATAAGGAACTACTAAATCAGGGTCAAATTCAAGTTTATAGCCCAGACCATTGCATTCAGGGCAAGCACCAATCGGGCTATTAAAGGAAAAATGTTGAGGCGTCAACTCTTCAAAGCCGATATTACAATGCGGGCAAGAATTTGTAGAAGACATAATGAGAGTTTCACCTTCATCGGGAAAATCAACTTTTACCAGACCTTCAGTTAATTTTAAAGCAAGTTCCAGAGAATCTCTTAATCTTGATTCAACGCCAGGTTTTATGACTATCCTATCTATAACTACATCAATATCGTGTTTACTTTTTTTATCCAGAACAATATTCTCTTCCAGATTACGCAGTTGACCATTGATTAAAACACGGACAAATCCCTGTTGTCTTAAGTCATCTAAAATCTCTTTATGTTCTCCCTTACGAGATTGCACTAAAGGAGCAAGTATTTGTATCTTCGTGTTCTCTGGATTTTGCATCAAATGAGCTGTCATCTGATCAATAGTTTGAGCTCCAACCGGATTACCACAAATATGACAATATTGTTTACCTACACGGGCATATAAAACTCTTAGATAATCATATATCTCTGTAACTGTTCCAACTGTGGAACGAGGATTCTTGCTGGCAGATTTCTGCTGGATGGCAATAGCAGGGGATAAACCTTCAATGTAATCAACCTTAGGCTTCTCCATTTGACCTAAAAATTGACGGGCATAAGCAGATAAACTTTCCACATAGCGGCGTTGACCTTCAGCGTAAAGAGTATCAAAAGCCAAAGAGGACTTCCCAGAACCCGAGATACCTGTAAATACTATCAGTTTATCTCTCGGGATTTCTAAATTTATATTTTTTAAATTGTGCTCACTGGCACCTTTTATGATTATTTTGCTCTTCAAAATTACTCCTTACTATCATTCAGAAATTTTTTTATGCTTTGATTTGTCAAATAAAATCATCAAATATGATTTCATCCAAGCTTCTATAAATATAATATTTTGTTAATACAATGATTATGATTATAATCATTGTATTTAACTTATATTATTATAGCTCTATTAATTTATATACAATGAATTAGCCATCCTTAATATCTAAATAATCTCTTCTTCATCTCATTTTCAGCACAGATTATATAAAAATAGTTTTCATTCTTTTTCGTTTATATCTAATGATGACTAACTTATATCCAGCTTATATCCAGCTTATGTCCAGCTTATGTCCGAAATTGGACATAAGTTAAATATCATTTCAATAATATCAATATGTTAAAAAGCAGGAACCACTGATTCAGCTATAAATGTTTAACTTATCTATGGTATAGTATTTTATCTCAGAACTTTCTTTGGGAAGGCGTGGAAAATACTCATCTTAATTTTAGTAAATAAGTTACGGATTTATCTTGACAGATAGTGCTTATTAATCAGTTTAAATCATATAAAGAATATGACATCCCAACCATAAAATAATAAAAGGAGAATAAAATGAAGTATTTTAGAAAAATGAGTGGAGAAAAATGTTATCTTTCCCCCATTTCTTTAGATGATGTAGAGCTTTATACACAATGGGTTAATGATATGGAGATTGGTCAGTTTGTCTTGTTTTCTACCACTATTTATGATATAGAAAAAGAAAAAGAAGCTTTAAAAAAGTTAATGGAAGAGAGCATAAGTTTTGCTATTATAGAGAAAAACACGAATAAAGCAATCGGTAATTGTAGTCTTTTTGGAACCAGCGAAGTACATCGTCACGGTCAATTCGGTATTTTTATAGGAGACAAGTCTTACTGGAGTCAAGGCATAGGTACTGAAGCTACAAGGCTTATATTAGATTATGGCTTTAATATTTTGAATTTAAATAATATAAGTCTGGAAGTTTATGCTTTTAATAAAAGAGCTATTCGCTGCTACGAAAAAGTTGGTTTTAAGTTAGCTGGATGTCGTCGTAATTATCTCTTTATGGCAGGTAAATATCATGATGTTTTAATCTATGATATTTTAGCTGAAGAATTTGAAAGTCCCTATGTTAATAAACTTTTTGAACGTACTTCCAATGAGGATGCTGAAGCTAAAAAGATTTCCTGGATTTAAGGTTTTTTGGACCTTAATAAAATGCAAGAACAGAGTTTATTCCACAAAATAAAGGGTCAAAGCAGGGCTTTAAAAATTCTTCTTCAGGCTATAGAAAATGAACACATAGCCCACGCCTATCTTTTTCATGGAATAGAAGGAGTAGGTAAATTCACTACTGCTTTATACTTTGGTATGGCACTAAATTGTCTGGCTAATAAAGAATTCCGTCCTTGTGGCGTTTGCAGTTCCTGTCATAAATTTCTTCATTTTGAACATCCTGATTTAATCTATCTTTTCCCTACTCCCAATCTTCAATTAACTCCTGATGGTGAAATAAAAAACGATGAATATCGCAAGGAATATGAAGGTTACCTCCGTAATAAAATAGAAACTCCCTGGGAAGATTATCGCTTCAGTTCTAATATTATGATTCGTAAGGAAAGTATTTCTTGGTTGATTAAACGCTTAAATATCACCAGTTATGAAGCCAGATACCGCATCTGTATTATTGAAGATGCTGATTTAATGAATGTAGAAACGGCAAATGCTTTTCTTAAAACTCTGGAAGAACCACCGGAATCAACAGTTATAATTTTAACTACTAATAATCCTTCACAGCTTTTACCTACAATAGTTTCACGCTGCCAACCTATACATTTTCAACCCGTTGACCCCAATGTAATTGCTCAGATATTGATAGATGATTTTAGCACTTCTCCTAAGACAGCAAGAATAGTCTCACAGATAGCAGATGGCAGTGTTAAATATGCCATTCATCTGGTTCAAGGAGAATCATCTAAATTGCGTGAGCGGGCTTTTGAAATTATGCAAATGGCTCTTGAGGGTAACGATTTAGCTTACTATCGTTCTTTACAGGCTAATTTACAAAAATATAATGCAGAAAATCTTATAGAGATTATTCGCTATATTTGTATGTTTGTTGGAGACCTGGATTTGATAGAATCTGCTCCAGAACAGGTAGTGAATATTGATAAGAAGGATTTTCTCATTGAGGCAAGAGCTAAAATCCCTATCCAGGATAGTGCAGAATTAACTGATAAAGTGCTGGATTTTGTGTTGCTGATGCAGGATTATATCCGTAAAATCCGTGGCAATGTCAATCTTCAGCTCATCCAACAAAATCTCTATTTCCAATTAAATAAACTTTTCCGTCTCTGAAGCTATGGCGGAGAATAAATTAATCAAAAATATCAGTGTGATGTCCTTTGCTATACTGATTAGCAGGATTATGGGACTGATCCGTGATCAGGTTATGGCTTTCTGTTTCGGAACTACCTATCTGAATGATGCTTTTGTGGTTGGTTATCGTATTCCCAATCTTCTGCGTAGTATGTTTGGTGAAGGTGCTCTTTCCGCTGCATTTGTCCCTCTATATAATGAAATAGGAATCAAAGAAGGAAAAAGAAAACAGATTAATTTTGCTTTGCAAGTGCTTTCCATACTTACCTTTTTCCTATTAATTTTAACCATTATTGGAATCATTTTTGCCCCCACTATTGTAAAAATACTGTATCCTGGTCTGGTTCCTAAAACTTATAATTTAGCAGTAATCTTGACCCGGATAATGTTTCCTTATCTTCTCTGGATTGGACTTTCTTCAACGATGATTGCTATCCTCAATTCTCACGATAAATTCTTTATGACCGGTTTATCCTCTGCTTTGCTAAATTTAGGTATGATATTAAGTATGATAATACCGAGATTTGTATTTCATATAGAAGGTGAGGACCTTGTTCGTTGGGCTGCCATTGGTGTTTTTGGAGGAGGGTTTTTACAGACCATCATAAACTTTCCTTATTTAAAACAATTGGGTTATCCCTTGAAAATAATGGTTAAATTTGGAGGTGAAGCTCTAAATGCTCTATGGAAAAGGTTCCTACCCTCACTAGTTGGTGTTGGAGTTCGTGAAATCAATCTGGTAGCAGATTCTTTAATGGCTTCTTTTCTTGCAGTAGGTAGTATATCTGCTCTGGAATATGGTTATAGATTGTTTCAATTTCCTCTTGGAATGTTTGCTATTTCTACCGGAACCGTTTTATTACCAACTTATTCCAGATTGGTAACACACGAAAATTATCCCGAGCTTTCAAAAAACTTGCGTATTGCTATGCTCAATCTCACCTATCTGATGATACCAATCACTGTTCTCTTAATGGGACTGGGCAAAGATATAGTGCAAATCATTTTTCAGCGAGGTGCTTTTGATGCTAAAGCAACTCTCTGGACCACTCAAGCCCTGATTTGTTATAGTTTTGGGCTTATCTTTTTTAGCTTTAATCAGACCTTAACCCCTTTATTTTATGCCCATAAAGATACTCGTACACCTGTTCGTATCGCTATTGGAATGGTGAGCCTAAATATTGTGCTCAATTTTATATTGATGCAATTTCTGCAACACCGAGGACTTGCTTTAGCTACTTCTATAACTGCAATGGTTAATTTTATTATTTTACTAAAATTAATTCATAAGCAGATGCCTTATATTGATTTCAGCGGCATTTTTCTTAATGTTCTAAAAACAGTCGTAATTAGCGTAATTATGCTGCTATTCCTAATGATAGCAAACCGCTTTTATTCTGCCACACGGTTCTGGGAATTACTAATTAAAGTAATTGTCCTTTCTGTTTTAAGTATTGGATTATTCTATGTCCTGGGGCTCTGGTTCAAACTTGATTACCTGAAAGAAGCAGGGACTAATTTATGGAAAAAATTCCAGAAAAAGTAGCAGGAAAGTTCTCTTTATTACCAGATCAACCAGGAATCTATCTTTGGAAAAATGCAGAGGGTGAAATAATCTATATTGGCAAAGCTAAATCTTTAAAAAATCGTGTAAGCTCTTATTTTAGTTCTACTAATAAAGATATCAAGACGGAACATTTAATAAAATATATTGATGACCTTGATTATATTCTTGTTCCGACGGAACAGGATGCATTTATCTTAGAAGCTAATTTAATAAAGCGTTATAAACCAAAATATAATGTATTACTTAAGGATGATAAACGTTATCCCTTTGTAAAAATAACTTTAAATGAACCTTACCCCAGAATTATAGTCACCCGTGATTATGTTAGAGATGGTTCTCGCTATTTTGGTCCTTTCACGGATACCAAATCCTTGCGTATGACCTTGCGAAATCTGGAATGGATTTTCCCTATCCGAACCTGTTCCCGTCAAATTCCGGCTAATAGAATCAAATATCAAAAAGCCTGTATCAATTATCAGTTAGGAAAATGTCCGGCTCCTTGCATTGGGGCTATTTCTCAGGATGAATATATGCAAATTGTAAAAAGACAGATACGATTTTTAGAAGGTTATCATCAGGAAATTATAGATGAATTAAAAACTGAGATGAATAAGCTTTCCGAAAAGCTGAAATTTGAAGAAGCAGCGAAATTAAGAGACCGCATTCAAGCTATAGAACATATTCAGAAAAGACAGGTGGTTTATACTCCAGATTCTCGTAATACTGATGTTATTGGCTTTTATCAGGAAGAAAATATTGCCGTTTGCGTGGTTCTGAGGATTGTTAATGGGATGATTATTAATAAAGAAGACTATCCTCTAGCTAATGTGGAAGAAAACACTCCTGAAGAAATTTTAGCTGCTTTCCTGAAATTATATTATAGTAACCGAGATGAATTGCCTGATGAGATTCTTTTACCCTTTGAACCTTCTGAACTGGAAGAACTGAATGAATGGTTACATGGAATTATTTCAATCCCTAAACGTGGTGAAAAGAGTCAACTGATAACTATGGCAAAAAATAATGCTTTTCATCTGGTGGAGGAACGCAAATTAGCACATCTGCGAAAAGCTAATAGAACCATTTATCCTATCCAAGAATTGAAAGAAAAACTTAACCTACCTAAATTACCCAGAAAGATGGTCTGCCTGGATATTTCTACTATTCAGGGAACTGATACAGTTGCTTCAGCTGTCTTCTTTGAAAATGGGAAACCCAAAAAGAAGTTTTATCGTCATTTCATAATCAAAAGTTTGGATACACAGAACGATTATGCAGCTCTCCAGGAAACTCTAACCCGTTATTTAAAAGAATGTGAAGAAAATCCTGAAATGCTACCTGATTTGTTCATCATAGATGGAGGAAAAGGACAACTTAATGCCTGTCTGGAGATTTTAAAGAATTCTAAATATCCAGATATACCTATAATCTCTCTAGCTAAAAGGATAGAGGAAGTCTTTACACCAGCTAATTCACAATCTATAATTTTGCCCAAGTCTGCTTCTGCTTTGAGATTATTAATTACCATCCGAGACGAAGCTCATCGTTTTGCCATCACATTTCATCGTTCCCGGAGGTCTCGTAGAACTTTAATCAGTGAGTTGGAAGAGATTCCAGGAATTGGTGAACAGACCAAATTTTTGCTTTTAAAGGAACTCGGTTCTGTTGATGCAATAAAAAATGCCAGCCCAGAAAAACTGAATTCTATAAAAGGAATTGGTCCTAAAACAGCAGAAAATATATATTCCTATTTCCATCCTAAAGATTCAGAGAAATGATAGAAAGCAAAATTTTCCTTGTCAAATCCTGCAATAGCATAAAACTTGAAAAAAACATTAATGAGGTGAATAAATGAAGCTATCTCAACGAGCTATGGAGATTCAAGCGTCTCCTATCCGTAAATTGATGCCTCATGCTGAAGCAGCTAAGAAGCGGGGTTTAAAAGTTTATCATTTGAATATTGGACAACCAGATATTCCTACTCCGCAGGTTATGATTGATGCCTATCACAGCTTTTCTGATAAAGTCTTGGCTTATGGTCCCTCTCAAGGCTTAGATATTTACAGACAGGGACTGGTTAGATACTATTCTCGCTATGGAATTGACCTTAATGAGGATGAAATTATCGTCACTACTGCCGGTTCAGAAGCTATAACTTTTGCGATGATGGTAGTAGCCGAAGTTGGTGAAGAAATCCTTGTTCCTGAACCTTTTTATACTAATTATAACGGTTTTGCCACCATGGCAGGAATCCATCTAAAACCTATTACTACAGTTGGAGAAAATGGTTATCAACTTCCTCCTGCAGAAGTGATAGAATCATTCATCACCAAAAAAACTAAAGCCATTCTAATTTGTAATCCTGGAAATCCAACTGGAACAGTTTACCCAGAAGAAGATGTTATGATGATTGGTGAAATTGCCAGAAAGTATAACCTATTCGTAATATCAGATGAAGTTTATAGGGAATTTATTTATGAAGGTTTAAAGCATACCAGTATTATGAATGTTCCTGACCTGGAAGCAAATGCCATCTTAGTTGATAGTGTCTCCAAGCGTTATAGTGCCTGTGGTGCCAGAATTGGATGTATTGCCTCAAAGAATAAAGAAGTAATGAGTGCTCTCTTAAAATTTGCTCAAGCCAGATTGTGTCCTCCAACGGTAGACCAACTTGCAGCGCTTGCTTGTATAGATTTAGGGGATGAATACTTTCATCCTTTGATTTCTGAATATGAAGCAAGACGAGATTTAACCTATAATGCACTCTTGCAAATTCCTGATATAGTATGTGTAAAACCACAGGGAGCTTTCTATATCTTAGCTACTTTACCTGTGGACAATGTGGAAGAATTCGTAACCTGGATGTTGGATGAATTTAGCATTGATGGAGCAACTATGATGGGAGCTCCAGGTGATGGTTTTTATGCCACTCCGGGTTTGGGATTAAATGAAATGCGTCTTGCCTATGTTCTTAATCAGGAAGATTTGAGCAAGGCTATGCATATTCTCACTGAAGGAATTGAAGCTTATAATAAAATAAAAGGTTAGCTAAACATTTGAGGATGAGCTGATGAAGACTAAGTATAAGTATGAGCCTTATTTATATATCCTTCCAGCTTTAGTATTACTTCTTCTATTTCGTTTCATTCCTATCTTATTGTCCTTTGTAATTAGTTTCTTTGATTTTGGAATTACCAGTATTGGTAATTTTATTGGATTCCAGAATTACAATAAACTCTTTGTTGACCCTGAATTCTGGCAATCTATGATGAATACGGTATGGCTTGTAATTATTGCCGTACCCTTAAGTATTATCATACCTTTAATTTTTGCTGTCCTTTTAAATCAGATAAAATGGCTAAAAGGTTTCTTTCGTACCATCTATTTTATGCCTTATGTGACCTCTCTGGTAGCTGTTTCCATTGTCTGGAAGATTATTTATGCAGAAGAAGGAGGTTTAGCCAATGCCTTTCTTCAATGGTTAGGTTTTCAACCTCTTAAATGGTTAGCTGAACCAAAAGGAATTTTCACCTTATTATTCAATTCTTTGGGAGTCTCTATTCCTTCCTGGTTAGGAGGTCCTTCGCTGGCTCTTTTTTCCATTATCATTATGACCGTATGGAAAAGTCTGGGATATAATACCATCATCTATCTTTCTGGATTGCAAAACATCTCTAAGGTCTATTATGAAGCAGCGGAAATTGATGGTGCTAATAAATGGAAACAATTCTTTAAAATAACCGTCCCACTAATTTCACCTACCACTTTCTATGTTCTATTGATGACGACTATTACGAGTTTTCAGACTTTTGCTCAAGTCTATATGATGACAGATAAAGGTGGACCCTTAGGGACTACTAAGTTAATAGTCTATTATATCTATGAGAAGGGATTTGATGACCTTCAGATGGGATATGCCAGTGCTGCAGCACTAATTTTGTTTGTGGTTATACTTGGTTTAACTTTAATGCAAAGACGCCTGGAAAGTAAGGTCAATTATTAGAGGTGCAAGATGAATAAAATCTTCAGTAATTCAATTGTCTATCTTTTCCTGATATTCTTTGGAATTATTATGATTCTACCCTTCATCTGGATGATTTCAACCTCTTTAATGTCGCAAGCAGAATTTAATAAAAATGAATCTGTATTTATTCCTAAGGAAGAGTATTATGTCTGGGATGAAAATGGAAAAGAACATCGTATCATCCTGGTCCAACAAAAAGAAGAAAACAGTATTATTCATGTCTTAGATGAGAACCTTCAGATATCTAAAGATTACCCTGAATATATGAGTGTGCCCTCTTCTCAAGTTAGATTAATCAAGAAGGTTCCCAGTTTTCATTGGGATAATTATATTACTGCTTTCAATAAAGTGCCTTTTGCTCGTTATTTTGCTAATACCATATTTGTCTCATTCTTAACTCTGATAGGCGTGTTAATAACCTCTTTTTTAGCTGCTTATGCTTTTGCCCGAATGGAATTTAAAGGTAGAGATATTATCTTCTATCTCTTCTTAAGTATGATGATGGTGCCCGAACCTATATATATTATTTCCTCATATATGTTGCTGGATAAATTTAACTGGTTGGACACTTATCAAGCTCTGATAGTTCCCTGGTGCGTTAATATTTTTACCATTTTCCTTTTCCGTCAACATTTCAAATCCTTACCGCAAGAACTGTTTGATGCTGCTGCAATTGATGGTTGTAGCATTTTTGGAATGCTCTGGAGAATTGTGCTTCCTCTCTCTAAATCTGTTATAGCCACCGCTTCAGTTTTTTCTTTAATCGGTAGCTGGAATAGTTTTATGTGGCCCCTGGTTATGACAGATAGACCCGAATTGCGAGTTCTGCAGGTGGGGTTAAGTTATTTCAGTCAGGAAGCATCCACTCAAACAACACTTTTGATGGCTGCTTCTACCTTTAGTATACTTCCTATCTTAATTATTTTCTTCTTCGCTCAAAAACAAATCATTGCCAGTTATGCCAAAGCTGGCTTAAAAGATTAAAAGGGAGATAGATAAATGGCTAAAAGTAAAT
>Ga0255341_1003952_pt1 | contig 16095 bp, 16 predicted proteins | sample wastewater_treat_8_FD_192418 | JGI IMG/M metagenome (GOLD analysis project Ga0255341, IMG submission 192418) | Wastewater microbial communities from Lulu Island WWTP, Vancouver, Canada - plant12 | ecosystem: Engineered > WWTP > Wastewater > Unclassified | place: Canada: Vancouver, British...
GTGATTAGAATTCGTCAAATAAATCTGCAGAAGCACCACCATCTGGCCAGTAGGCCTCATCATCCCCGAGGCGGATTGCGTTTTCGTATTGCTCCGTGAGAGGACCTTCGTCATCATTGTCTAAATTCGATGTTGTGAAGGCTGTGACGGTCGGGTGATCCGTTGTAAAACTACGGATAGAACTTCGCCAGAAAAGTACATCATCGTTCTGAAGAACTTTCTGGACTCCTTGTGCCAGGTCTATCAGAAAATCTTCTTCCAACCGATCTGGAGGAAGACCGTGATCGGCCAGGGTGTGAGCGATCTCTTCGGCAATTTGTCCCCAAGTAATGGTGAAAGCAGGTTTATCCATCGGGAATCCAGCCTGTGCCAAGATCTTGGAAACCTCGAAACCTGATTCCAGGTATTCAAGCTGTTGTAAGGTAGGTAATTGATCCATGTGATCCTCCGTAAATTTAGCGGTTAAAAAAGGCAGGTTGATAGGCATTCATTGCCGGCAGGTAGACGCCACACATGCGCTTGTACAGCTCTACAACCAGAAATACATCGTTTCCAGCGTACTTGCGTAGGGTTTGCGGATCCATGTTGACCACCTGAGAACCATCCAAATCAGGTAGCGGGTTTTTTATCCCGTAGCGCTTGCAGACCCATTTCAATCCTTTGGCCTGTCCCCAGTTGTAGAGGATAGCCATGAGATCGATAGTGGGATCTGTGCGAAATTTGGACAGTTGTGGTTGGATCGGAACCTGGATGCCAAGGTCGAATGACCGTCTGAGTAAATAAGGTAGATCAAAACCGATGATGTTGTAACCGCAAGAACGGCCATCGGCTTTTGCGAATAAAGACCAAAACCAGCGGATCAGATCGCTTTCAGTTTGGGTTTCAGGATCACCAATCAGGTGGACTTCTACCGGGTTTTCAATCCCGTTTTGAAGCGAGATGGCGATAACCTTACCCAGATCAGCATCAAGTGGTGCCTGAGCAATTTGTTCTGCTTTCTTTTCAGTGATGTATTGGGCAATCTTGTCCTGATCTTTGTAGTTGGCAGGAGCAGAAGGCTCGGGTAAGAGCGCAATTGCATCCGCATTAGCAGTGGTTTCAATATCAAAAAACAAAATGGATTTCATGTTGACCTCCTTGTGTTCATTCGTGGTTTACGAAAACCCCAGCCCTTTTTCCTTCAGGGATACCCATCGTGATAATCCAATGACCAAATGGTCCAGGACTGACACATCCAAGAGCTTACCTGCCTGGACAATGGCGCGAGTCACACTGACATCTTCGGGACTGGGTGTGGGATCTGTGCTGGGATGGTTATGCGCGATCAAGATGGCTGCCGCGTTCCGCTGCAATGCCGGTTTGAATAACTCTCCAACCCGCACCATCGAGGAATTAAGCGATCCGTGATATATCTCGATCACGTCCAACATGTGGTTGCGTGTGTCAAGCGGCATCACGACCATAAATTCTTGTTCACGATGCGCCAGCATCGGCATCAAGATTTGAGCAGCATCTCCAGGCGAATGAATTACTGGGCGTTCATCTTCTGGTTGAAGGAGCTTACGTCCAAGGGCTAATGCCGCTTTGAGCCGCAGTGCCGTCAGGTTGCTTATGCCCGGCACTTTGGCAATCTCATTCACATGTGCCTGGGCAATTTTCTGGATCGTGCCAAATTGTGCCAGTAGCTGTTCAGCGGATTCAATTTGATTTGAACCACCAATGATGACTGCCAGCAACTCACCTAAACTACATGCATCTGAATCCTTGCTTACCCGGAAAGCCGGCTGCTCTCGAACGGGCAGGTGCTTGAGTCGGGGAAAGTTGTAAGTTTGAGGGTGTGCATTTTCTATAAGGTACGGTTGTAGATTGTTCATGTCTGTCTCCTGTTATTAAGGGGACAGACCACCCCTGGAGGGGTGCTGTCCCCTCCGATAGGGTCATGTCTTTAGGCGGTCGGATCGTATCCGGTCTCAAGAAATACCTTGCGGCTGATTGCTTCGCATTCTTCCCAGGTCATCAATTCATCGCGCCGCACACCTGGGTATCCAGGTGCGGGAGGTATGAGCCAGGGGTTTTCTGCAAGGTTCTTTTTTATCCTTTCAGCTTTTGCATCCAGGAAATGACGCAGGCCGCCTTTTGTGCAGCGCCACCCCAATTCCTTGGTGTACTTACCATCCCAATTTCGATCGCGGTAAGTCTTGCTGCCACAGATAGGACAAGGTGGCATCCCTTCTGGATCAGGCGCTCGTGCACCACCCGCTTGAAGATAAAAACGAACAGCATCAATCGCTTCGCAATAAGCTGCACCACAAGAGCACTCCTTGTTTTTATTGACCCTGTGAAAACGAGGTTCACTGCCCAAACCAAAATCAACCAGGTATTGATATCCCTGGACGGAAACGGATGGCGTGAACACCGTAAAGTCTTCCCGGATCATTGCACTGCCATGCGCTTTTGGGATCCCCTGACTGCTTCTAACCGTACCTGCGGTTCTACTCGGAGCAAGTTCGGTCTTCATAAGCACTCTCCAGAAACCAATCCGCTGGAAGCAAGTGATCCTGCGGCGAGACTTGGATTTCTAGTTCTCCTGGTTCAATCGTTTCACAGATTGGTGCTTCTTCAGGATCATTCTCAACACGGACATCCCTCAAGTGAGGGATATGAACCACCGTAGTGCTGTCCTGATAAGGGCCACCGTGGCTGTTCTTGGTAAATGGTTCCAGTCCATTGAGCGCGCGTACCCATACTGTTCCAGGTCTCGGGCCTTTTCCCACTACCTCAACGAGTATGACCGCATCTCCATAACATGTACCGATTGTGATTTCAGCTTTTACCATGTGTTCCTCCTGTGTTCTTTCGATAGGAATGAGAAAGGACATGCCCAGAATGGCATGTCCTTCGTCGTGATTCACCGGTGCGTTTTTACTCTGGCTAGAATGGAATTTCGCTTGGGTCTAAATTTGGCGGGACCTGGGTATTTACTGCGGGTTCTGCTTCCTCCTGGTCTTCACGTCCAGAAAGAAAACGTACGGTCGAGGCGGTTACTTCGAATGAAGCGCCAACCTTTCCATTGTTTTCCCAGATATGTGGCCCACCAGTTTCAGGATCGGGGTTTAGGCGTCCTTCCACTAACACCTTGCTTCCTTTGTGTAGGAATTCATTGCAGGATTCTGCTTGTTTTCCCCACACAGTGACACGAAACCAGGTTGCTTCTTTGACTGGCTGTCCATTCTGACCGTTGTAACGACGATTTGTGGCCACCGATAAGGTGGTCACTGGTTGTCCACCAGGGGTAAAGCGCATTTCGGGATCTTTTCCCAAATTTCCGATGAGGATAATCGTTTGGTACATTGTGTTTTTCCTTTCTCTTTGGTATGTGGTTTTTAAGCTGCAACGGATGCAGGCGTCGGTGTGGCGCGTTGACTGGCAAGCCAATTACGCAATTCATCCTTTGAAGCAGGAACTCTCCCGGTTTTCTCTTTGAATTGGTCGAATGCCTCCTGTTCGGAAACATTACCATTCACGGAGACTCCATCCCCATACTTGCGTACGATAGAGGTGGTGGGAGGCGTTGAATTTGCTTTCGAAGATGGGTTTGCCGTAGATGAGGTGCCATTGGATCGGTTTTGATCAAGGCCTGCGTTCTGAGCAATTTCCTTGTCATACAGCAAATTGCCGAACTGCTCACCCAGCTGACGGAAGCAGCGCTTCAGACAGTCTGTGGCTGAACCTGCCAAGGCCATATCAAGAGCTTCGGGTGTATCACCTGTGAAGACACAACGACCAAGGTCGGCGTGACTGTATGTTTTCCCGTCCAGATCGACAGAAACTTTGCCGGTGATATACACTAAACCGACTTCCTCGGTCTGAACATTCCCATTGGCATCCAGGGCTGGAATCTTGCGTTTTTCCTGCTGATTCCAAATCAGCACCTTTTTTTGCCAACGCACGATGACCGGATCACCAATCAAGTCAAATGACCAGGTAAATCCAAAGATACTGTTGGCTCGATCAATAACGTCGTATCCTTCCAGATATGGAACAGATCCCATACCTGGCGCTTGGCGGCGTTTGACGCGAGACATATCCAATGGCTGGCGAAGTTCCCAGAGGATGCGGCTCAGCCGGTCGCTCAGGTTCCCATCATTTGAAGGGATGGTTTCATTCATGTGACTCTCCTTTTCTTGATCTATGTGAATTTGTGGTTGCGCCGCTTCTAAAAGACGGACACCTTCAATGTGTTTGCAGAGAATCTGTGGTCCACGCTGCTGATAGTCCATACAGGTACACGCCCAGTTGACCTCTTCAGAATCACCTTGAGATGGTCTCAATGAGACAACATACGGTAGCTTGTCGCCATTTTTAACCGTCCATTGGTGGGGATTGGTTCGGGTGACCTGGAACTTGCCAGCGAGAATCGCAGATTGTGCACGTTCAGTACGTTCAACTTGTGCTTTGATAAGGTCTTGTGTTTTTTGCATAATCCTCCTTGTGGAAAAATCCGACGTTGATTAACAAAAGGTCGATTCGAAAGATCAACTCATGGCTAAGTACCAGGAGTGTTCCGACGTTATTTGCTACCCGTGAATAAACACAGGGCAGAAAACGACAATGATGAAGACTTTTTCTTCATCGCTGACATTTGCAGCCCTATGGATGTGAGAATATATGGGTGGGATGAATTACTCATCCCACCCACACAATATTGTTTTCTCCTTGTGATATGAACCTTTCTGCTTCTCAGCACGCCATGACGCCTCCTGGGAGGGAAAGGTTGTTTGTTAAAGTGCAAACGACTTTCTGAAACAAAAAGGAGGATCACTCACTCCCAATACAAAAGGGAGCTTGACGATGACAGGTCTCGAAATCCCGCTTGCTTTATGCAAGGGATTCGGGCGTCATCTTGTGATCCTCCACGTACCCTGAAGTATTAAGAATTCACTTCAGGTCTGAACTCATCCATCTCTCTATTTTTTACACGCTTAGGCCTTTTGCAGGTAATCCAAAAAGAAAATTACTCACGCTCACCTTCGGTTTGTTGATAGGATGAGTTATTCAGCAGTTGCGCCAATTTCTCCAGAAGTGGATACCATCTCACTTGAATCATTCTCCGCTTCAGTGTGCTTGCCAGTCGTAACTCTCTCAATTGATCTGGCTTTTTTCTCGGTCGGTGCGGCAGCATCCAACACAATAATGCGCCTGGCGACTGCCTCTACCACGTTTCGGTCAATGAACACCTGGTTATGTTTCAAATCACATGCTTTGATATCCACTGCCAGGTCAGTACAGTTTTTGGATTTCCGTGCTTTGTTGATAAACTCTTCCAAGCTTTCGCGAAAATCTCGAGACTGAAGGAAGCCATGCACTCGCAATCGCATGCCGCGTCGGATATGGATCAGCCCATTAGCTCCGCCATTGACCCGGACGTTGATGTAATCACCTGCATCACGTTCCAAATCCAATTTCTTGGCAGGTAGATCACTATCTCGATAGATCACCAACCGGAAGAAAAGGTCATCCATAAATTTCCATGGATCACGTACCACGATTCCTTCTAGAACTACATCATTTATCATCTGACCTCCTTGTTTATGAAACCCTTGTCGTCCAGGGTTAAAAAGAAAATGCCGGACAGATCCCAGTGGGTTATGTCCGGCCAACGATAGAAAAAAGAATATTGAGTTCTAATAAGAGTATAGCAATTATCGGAGGATCATCCTAGGGGGCAGATCAAATCATTAACAAAACCAGGGAACACATTATTTGTTGTTTTTAGCTAACCTAGTAGAGTAAAAAACAATTAAAAAGAAAGCGTTAGATTTAACCGGAAATTCAGGAGTATTGTTATTATCGGATCGCGTCGAGAAGCTGATCGAGAGGTTTTTGGCTTTTAAGGGGGTTGATCGGTCATAGATGTTTGTTTCCAAAAGGCAAAAGTAAGTATAATGATTTAAAATTGGGTTTTAGTTGACTAATTGATATTGTCAAAAGTAATTGCAGTAAACCATACTTCATTCAGTTGGCTATCTGGGAAACAAAAAGAATATTAAAAGTCCATAAGTAAGAGTGTGGTGGCTATTCGGAATTGTGTCAGACGATCGCATTTGGAGAATAATGCCATGAAAATTGGATTAAGTCGTCGCGATTTCCTAAAAATAGTTACTGCTGTTTTTGGTACTGGGATTGTATCTGCCTGCGAACGTCTCCTGCCTGCACAAACACCCATGTCGACTTCAACTAAGACGACAACCAAGATACCATCTCCAACCATCACATCACAACCGAAATGTAGCGCTGATGCTTTCAATGCTCTCACACAAGTAGTTATGCCGAAAGGCGAACGCTACTTAGCAGACGTGCCGGACACCCTGGATCTCTTTGAGAACGCAAAACTGGCAATCAACGCGTTCACGCGCTGTACAAACCCCGATGATAGTTGCGAAACTTATTTTTACGGGAGCGCAGCAAGAAATCCTCCTGTTATGTTTAAGGCGGATGGGTTAAACGCCAAATTCAGCGAAGGCTTGTCACTCATGCGTTATCTTACCGGAAGTTCTTTCAACACCCAGGTAGACCAACGTTGGAGAGAGTACTTTCTGGAGATGTTCCAGAAAGAATCCATAGGATTAACCTTTACAGACGCGAGATTCATTTGTTGGGCTGCTAACAATAGTCAACAGGAGAAAAGTGTTTGCTGGCAAGAAGTCGCCGAAGAAGCTATAAGTCGCCTTTCTAGAATATTGACCCATGAAAGGGATTATTGTTACCTGACAAATAGTAATGGAGAGATGAATACCGGGTGGGAAGCTACCCAGGAGGGTTGGACTCTCCAGGGCGTCACCAGTGTGTATTCGATCACAGGTTCCCTCTCTGCCAGAAAGTTGGCAGATGAACTTGCCCGCTATCTAAAAGACCACGCTCAAATATTCGATGCCAATGGCCGCTTCCTGGCTCGTCACGAATCGGAAAAAGGACCTGCACTCCACTTTCATGGTAACGGAAATACAATGACCGCCCTCTCCGAATACGCTTTGGCAACCCACGATCAAGAATTCGCGGATTTTGTTCAAAAGGGTTATGAATATGCTCGTTCAGTCGGCTGGCCTTTGGTAGGCTTCTTTCCTGAATATATCGAGGATTGGCCTGATGATCGTCCGTACATCGACTGCGAGACGTGTGCGACAGTGGACATGGTTATGATGGCGACCAATCTCAGCAAACTCGGTAAAGGTGATTACTGGGACGATGTAGACCGTTATGTGCGCAACCAATTCACAGAAATGCAGATGAAAAATGGAGATTGGATCAATGAAGTTGCAAAGGATTATCTGAACACTCCAGTTAGGCCAGATGAAGATGGAGATCAAGTATCTGATCGGGTCGTAGGTAGTTTTGCAGGTTGGGCTTCAGCCAATGACTACTGTGCAAACAAGGAATCCCCGATTATATCTGGTTGTTGTACAGGGAACGGCGCCAGGGCAATATTCCACGTTTTGGAAAATATGCTTGAGTTTGATGATGGAAAATTAAGTGTACATCTGCTACTTAATCACGCCTCACCATGGGCAGACGTAAATAGTTATATACCATTTTCAGGCCAGATAGACATATTGATGAAAACAGCCTGTAATGTTGAGATACGCATCCCAGAATGGGTAAAACCTGAAGAAGTTACTTGCTCGGTAAATAATGCACCTAGAGAGGTCAATTTACAAGGACGATATGCACAGATAGGGTCTGTCGAGAGCGGGAATGTCGTTACCATGAATTTTCCAATCTCGGAGCGCACTGTAAAAACATCTCTTGGGAATGTTTCTTATACACTCATTATCAAAGGCAATGATGTTATCTCCATTGATCCTCCCGGTCATTGGCATGCGTTCTACCAAAGGGAGCACTACCGAGAAAAAGTGCGCTGGGTAAAACGTGAACGTTTTGTACCAGTATTGTAGCCAAGAAAGGTTATTGCCAATCGAATTTTAACAAAGATAAAGTTGCGGAATAATGAAAGGTCGCCGATCACAGCGTGCAGCGACAAGTGGGATTCTGCGCAATTTACAGACATTTTCCTTGCTTCGGATTTATACTGCTCTCAAGCCGAGTCCCGTCTCGCCCACTTGCGGCTAACGCAAACCGTTCGGCGGCTTTTGGAGAGAAAATGGTGAAAAAAGTTGTTATTCAATATCTATCAGCGATTCTATTACTTGCAATAGGTGCTTGTGGACCAAAGCCATCCCCCACAAGCACTATGACAGTTCCTGCGCCAACAATAGCGCCTCCTACACTGACAATAGTCCCCCCTACTTCCACACTAATGCCAACACCAGAAGGAAAGACTTTAGTCGTTTTCAGCGCAGAAGATAGAGGCTCTGGCACATTGCGAGATGCAATGCAAGCAGCAGTCCCTGGAGATATTATTGCATTTGATGAATCAGTCTTTCCACAAGATAACCCCAAGACCATCTATCTGCACTCAACCCTGCCAAATATAGAACAAGGATATTTGACGATAGATGCAAACACAGCAGGTGTGATTCTGGATGGTAGCATGTTCCCAGATGGGTGGGATAGTGCGATTCAGGTTCTATCGGATAACAATGCGATTAAGGGCTTGACATTACAAAACTTTTCCGGCGCAGCATTGCAGATCAGTGGCGGCAAGAATAATTTGATTCAGAATAACGTCATGGGAAACAATGACTTTGGCATTGGTGTGTGGGGAGCGAACGCAATTGGCAACCGAATCATAGCCAATTATCTGGGTGTCATGCCGGATGGAGTAACACCCCTAGGTAACAAAACCGCAGGGATAATCCTTATGGAAGAGGCTCACAATAATCTAATTGGTCCTGACAACAATATTGCTTTCAACGGCCGCAGCGGTGTTGAAATTTTCCAGGCAGGCACAATCGGAAATACAATCATTGAAAACAGCATTCATGACAACGTTATGGCCGGAATCGCCATTTGGGAAGGCGGAAACAACAATCAGGTTACGCCCATCCTGATGGATTTTGACCTTGTAATAGGGAACGTGAATGGTATGGCATGCCCCTATTGTGAGGTATTTTTCTACTCGGATGCAAGTGATGAAGGGGCTGTCTACGAAGGTCAGACCACCGCTGATGAATATGGAACTTTTACATTCGAGAAAGGCTCCGCGTTCAGTGGGCCGTCTTTAACTGCAACCGCAACGGATCCGCAAGGAAATACAAGTGGTTTCTCTATTCCAACGACAGGAAATCACTTCACAATGCAGATCCAATCGGACAATAAACAACCGAGAATGATTTTGGTGACAAGACCATCCGGTGAATTGGAAGATAATCGTTTGGGCAACGTATTTTCGGATTTCTGGCAGGCCCAGGACTTTCAAGCCGCGATCGAATCTGAAATTGTGCCTGCTGGCATGAAGTTGGTAATAATAACGATGAATCAGGCCGAGTACTATTCGTCCGAGCAAAGTGGGGTTGAACTCTATTGGGATAAACCTGAATTATTCATCTCCCCAGAATTTGACTCAGGGATCAGCCAGCTTGTTTCAAACAAGATAAACATCTATTACATGCTGAACTTTTGGGACAAAGCCAACCATCCCGATGGTTGGAAAGTTGCGAACCGGTTTGAAACAGAGGAAGACATTGCCCATTATTTGGAATATGTCCGTTTCATTGTCAACCAATTCAAGGGCCGCGTGCAATATTACGAATTATGGAATGAGCCAGATGCCGGGTTCCCGTTACAATATATCAAGCCTGAAGATTACGTTGACCTTGCCAAACGAACCATTCCAGTAATAAAAGAAATTGACCCTCAAGCAAAAGTCGTAGTTGGCTGTACTTCGGGCACAGTTAATCCTCAGTCTCGGGAGTATTTATTTAAAATCCTCAATTCAGACGTGATGCAATTTGCAGATGTGGTCTCATGGCATCCACTCTATGGCAATATTCCCGATAGCGGACAATATCCTGAATATTTTGCCGCCTATCCATCCCTGCTGGCAGATATCATGGATACAGCCAGAAAGAACGGCTTTCAGGGTGAATTTATCGCCGGAGAGATCAGCTACGGAGGCTCGCAATGCGGGGGGTGTGATGTTGTCGATCCCACTTACACGGAAGTTGTATGGGCAAAGTATACGGCTCGAGGCATCATTTTGCATTTTGGGAATGATGTAGCTGTCAGCCTGGGGGGAATGTCATCTCAACGGCTTATTCAATTCAACACAATTCGCAATATTGCTAATGTATTTTCAGGCATGCGCGCCGATGAGTTTGCTGTTGAAGCCCAGACTGAGTCTGCGACCTATCAAATGTTCACTTTTGCAGGTTCAGATGGAAGCAGGTTGGTTGCCCTGTGGGCTGACGGTGTGGCAGTCAATTATGATCCAGGTATTCCATCTACCATCACAATCCCTGGTTTCGCCGGCTGGAAAGCCACGGGTATTGATGTACTCAATGGCTTTGAACAAGGGCTTATTACCGAGGATGAAAATGGCAATTTAGTTATCAGTGACTTTCTGCTGAAAGATTATCCGATCATCATACGGTTGTCACAATAAGATTGCCGCCGAACAAAGCGTGCACTTGACTGGCGGGTATGCACCGCGTTTTCAGGCATTTTCTTTGGCTTCAGCCGGTTCCGCCAAAAAGGCGTTACCTCGTCTCTCCCGCTATTAAGTAACGCAAGCCGTTGAAACTCTCACATCTTATTTCCGGACCGAGTCGTATATTCGATATTAAATGGATCAATGTGTGAAGACACGTAATTTGGCCACTCCGGTTTGAGTTACAAGCACCTTGGGAACTACTGATGGAAACAGGATAGATAAATCTGCTGACACAGAGACCCGTACAGTGTTGTCTCCCCCACTGACCTGAATTCCTGTAACAAAGGCATGCACCCCTTTAGCGGATAAGCTGGCTGTATTTGAAGTCACATAAGCCTGAGCGTTCCCCCAGGTTCTTGAAGTGGGAACAAGACTTCCGGTATCTTGAAAAACTTGCTGATTGATCTCAGCGGAAGCAGCAACTGCCGCAGCATCTGCTGCCTTTGCCACTTCTGAAATGGCATAAAAATACCGTCCGAGTTCAATAGCCAATGCCAGGGCAGGAATCATCACCAACCCAATGAATACCGCCCAGAAAGTCATTGAATAGCCACGCCGATCTCGCCACAGCATATTACCAGCCTTCTTGCCGAAATGTAGAATCGGCACGGACAGTAAACGTCTGCCCTGGCAATCCAGGGAACAGGCTGGTCAGAGGAGCCATAAAGTTGGGTACACTGCCGCTGACTTGTATCTTTAAAATACTGCCGGCACTTCCTCCAGGAGCTAAGACACTGACTGATGTGTTTTCTAGAATCCCAGCCTGGGCGATTGCGTCTCTAGCTCCACTCATAGCATAACAGGCTGGGCATTGTTGTGCTACACTCCCCATGCGTGCGCCATGCCTGGCTGCGGCTTGTACTGCCTGTTGGGCATAGACTAACATCCCCAGATTAACAATCGCCAACATCACCATAATCGCAATTGGAGTTGTAATTGCAGCCTCAAGCAATTCCATCCCACGAGTGTCATTAATTAACCTCATAATCCTCCTTGAGGAAAAATTGATCTGCCAGTTTTTGGAACATCCCCGAAGGGGACATTGCTGGCAGATCATTGATTTGACTAGATTTTTCCAGCAATATCAGTTACGATGGCAGCGATATTTTGGCCTAGCAACCGGTATGCACCATAAGCCACCAGAACAACTACTGCAATGATCAATGCGACCTCAGTCGACTCGATTCCCCGGTTATCCTTTAGGAAACGCAATACCAATCACCTCCTTCCTGCTTTAGAAATATGGATAGAGAACGAACAACAAAGTTCCACAAAAAATTGATACGACAAAAGGAATTTCCCTCTTTTTCTGAAGGCTCGCGATTACGCCCTGCACTCCACCGACAATTGATATCGGGATCAGAAATATTGGATTACCAAGAACCAAGGCGCCAGCAATAATCAGCTTGACATCCGCACCTCCCAAAACACCAAATTCCCAAAGCACCCACACGACAAGGATGAGAAGACAAATCAACGTCGCCGCCGGTTGAAAAATTGCAGAGAATGAGGACAACGTAAGAGCGAATGCCAGACGTTTCTCTCGTGGGTTGAAATCTGATACGTGTGTCAGTGCAATCATCAACAATACTGGAGCCCATAAGCCATTGAAAAGGGCATACACACCTGCACCAACCATCCCGCCAACGGTAAATGGCGTGGGGACCTGGTGGTTGCGGAGATCGTAGACCATACAGGTAAAAAACAGGGCTAAAACGGCGAAATTAGCGATCAGAAGGCGCTCCTATCCATTCTGCATCAGTGCAAGTGCTTAAAAATTAAAGCTGGACTCACTTCTGCGCCCAGAAGGTTCTGTCCAGCCAACGATTAATCAAAGATTGTCTATTAATAATTATAATGACGGAATGAAGTTATCCAAGGTGGCCAAATATGATGAAAATGATTACTGTTTTTCCCGTTATCACGGAGGTGCGCATCTCGGTGAAAGCGCCCAGTTGTTTTAAGATCAGACAACATCGCTATAGAATAATTTTTAAAAACGGGGTTATAAATTTAGATTTTACAGGATATGCTTAATGCAAATTTTTATCTTCGACTCATGCAAAATTATCTGCGGTTTCTTCGTCAACTGGGGTAAATATGGCGAATGAGGTTGCCAATACGAGATTGAAACTTCAAGTCACCCCCTCTGGTGACCCAATAGATTCTTTTCAGAAGGATTTATTTACCAAGTTTTTTTGAATTCGTATATACTGATTTCTAAGTGGGTAAACCATTGCTCATTTCATCAAGAATTTTTAATGACTTTGCCGTACCTCTTCCTAGACAAATAGAATAATCTATTTCAACGGCAAACCCAGATCGCAAAAGGGAGTTACATGGTTGATCAATTGCTAGATGGTACCGAAGAATCCTCAAGGAAAACGCTTGAAGAGATCAAAGCCTTTTTTAGAAATATGTTGCCGGAAGATATATATAAAGGTGCATGGTTTGAGAAGTTGTTATATCTCGCTTTGAGCAATTATCAGAAAAAGGTTACGGCAGAATACTTTCAGAAGGAGTATCCTGGTTTGCCACCAGATGCAATCGCCGACTTAAGGATAACTTTAGCTAAAAAGTTTGCAGCAATCAGCGGTGGCATGACAAGTTTAGCTTATTCAGGAGCAGTAGCAGCAACTATTGGTAAACGTGGTGGAGCCTCGAAGGTTATAGTACCTGCTGCCATTACGACCCTTGTGGCAGATTTGGGATACACCAGCCTGCTCCAACTACGCCTTGCGTACGATATCAGTATTCTATATGGGCATCCACTGGATTATGAAGATCCGCAAGACCTCACTGATCTTATCGATCTTGCCTTCGGCGTTAAAGCAGGAGAGGCACTAAGTAAAAGCTTACAACAATTCGCTCCTGAATTTATACGAGTATTCATAAAAAAAACACTAACGGGCAGTAGTCTACAAGCACTTAAAGCCCTACCTGTAGTTGGTAAATACCTTCTTCAAAATAAGATTATTAAGGGAGCCATCCCAGGTATCAATATCCCCCTTGGAGTAGGCTTGAACTATTACAATACCAGCCAAATAGGGAAACGTGCCAAGACAAAATATCGGAGACGCGCCGCCATTGATGAGGCTGTGCGCGATTTTCCCCTTGAAGAAATACAGAATAAATACCTGTTTCTGAACCTGATCTGGCTGGCCATTTTTTCCGACCAAAAAGTCACACGTCCGGAAGCATGGTTTCTTCGAGCATTTATCATACGAATCCAGGAAATTGGGAGTATTGAAGATATTGAGAACTTTTCACAACAAGTAAACTTCGAAAAAGAAGAGATTTTCAACCTCTTGGCGAACTGTTCAATTGATGAAAGACAAACTATATTGAACGCAATATCCATTGCTATTGTGGTTGATGACAAACCTTCAGATACCGAATTAGCCTTTGTTCGAGAGGTAGTCCATCGAACTGATGTAGCGTTTGATGAAAATAGGCTTAATGAATTGGCGAAAAAATTTGGGTAGTCTTGTTCCACGTAAGCCCTCAGAGAACAAAACTATTACGCTCGTTGTCCCAGGCGTGAGTAGGTTGTAGTCGAGCGGTTCGCCACGGTGTACGAGAGGGGAACCTCGCAAGTTTGGCTATGAATGGAAAAACATAATCCAGATACTAAGGATTAACCTCTTAAGATAAACCCTACTTTCAAGATTAATACCGAGACCAACAATATCGGCAATCCCGGTAATCGATGAAGCTTAATTTTCTGTTCCCGTACCATCGAAACCAATCCTGAAGCAATCACAACGATTATGTGAATAGCCAGGAACGAAATGATAAAGAACATCCCTGGCCAGATTAGACATACCGTAATTGCACTAACGGCATCCGCACCACCCCACCACTTCAATTCCCAGGCAACCCAAAAACCAATGATTGCCAGAGCTGATAATGGCGAAGATTGAATCGAGAGGATTACTCCCAAAAATAGCAATGGAAGCCAGGTGATTATCCGGCTTAACTCTTCCCAACCAAATGCCTGAGATATCCTATTCCGTTCACTAACAGCTGCAACTACCCCAGCAAGTAGAACCAAAGTCCAATCTCCCTGCAAGATCCGATATACAGCTGCACCAATGAGAGGAATAACCACCCAAGCGCTATGGGGTATTTCATTTCTTCGAATATCGAACCAAGATACGATTCCCAACCAGGCTACAACAAGGCCAAAAATTATCCAATCCATAACACCTCTTTTTTACGGCTTGATCTGCCCTTCAATACGTCGAATATATTCAGCACCCCTTGCACAACCGCTAGAAAAATTGGCTGCAATGCTATTCCAACTGTTCGGATTTCCGGTTTTTCGAAGAGCCTGATATACACATCCTGCGCCGGCATGGTAATTTGCAAGAACCAGACGCCAGTAATCGTCATAACTTAAAAATGCAGCCGGTTGTTTGCCGGTTGCCAGTTTGAAAATCCGGGCTGATTGCAGGCAACTTGCGTTGAGGGTTTCAGTTAGAACTCGTATGGCCTGGTTTCCTTTTTCAAGATCAACACCTCCTGGACAATTCGGACAGGTGGCCTCGATATCTCGTAAAACCATTCCGCGTAATAGGTATTGCGTTGAAGAATCCAGGAATTGATACTGGGAAGTGCATCCTTTTTCGCCATAGGTTTGCCGGCAGATGCTTTGGAAATACGCCGGTCGCCACATTAAAACAAGATCTGCACCATATGTGGTCATCTGACCCAATCCGATCTCACCCAACGTCCAATTTGCTGCCGGCCAGAATTGCGATTCAACAGCAATGACAGCTTTAACTACCTTTGGGGGTAACTCTGCAGCCTGAGAAGAAGAGAGAATCACCGAGTCAAATTGATTCTGCCATGTGAGAACTTGGTCTTTAGTAAGTTCGATTCCACAACCATTTGCGGAGCCATCAGGATTCAATCCTTGTGCTGGACAGGTAGAACCATCGACTAGTCCGGATGACAATAACTCGGCAGCCAAAACATCATAACGGTTGGCAGTGGCCAGGTTCGTGCTCTCGCTTACTGGCATTAACCAATCTGGGATAGATGTTGGAGTTAAGCCATATGCTATCTGGCAGGTTCCACCGCTATCAGCCTTCACAGATGTTGTTTCCCAACTGACACTGGTCAACACTGTAAGAGCGGTAAATAGAATACGGATTATGGGCGACCATGCACGGGATGCCATGCCACCTCCCAAACTACGCTGGGTGTTCGATATGTCTGGCCAAAATCATCCGTCAAATCAGCCCATGCGGTCCAGATACCCTCTTCTGTGGTGCCAAAATTGAGATCTCCTGAATTCTCAGGGGTTACCAACCAGGCTGAGCCGTTGCGGTTCAAAGAAAATTGGGCTCCCGATGGTGCCCGAACTCGTACCAAAATAGAATAAGGTGGAACACCACCTGTTACCTCGCCAGTTAGGGTCTGTGCGGGTTGATCCAGGCTAGGAGCAAACAACAATAAACGCGCATATGTAACCGCTATTG
>Ga0255341_1003953_pt1 | contig 16095 bp, 9 predicted proteins | sample wastewater_treat_8_FD_192418 | JGI IMG/M metagenome (GOLD analysis project Ga0255341, IMG submission 192418) | Wastewater microbial communities from Lulu Island WWTP, Vancouver, Canada - plant12 | ecosystem: Engineered > WWTP > Wastewater > Unclassified | place: Canada: Vancouver, British...
TGTGAGACGGCGACCCCCTAGCAAACTCAACTGCTGTTTTAGGCTAAACGAACGAGGCTCTTGCTCCCCCGTGGCATGGGCGTCCCGCCCATGAAACACGGGCAAGATGCCCGTGCCACGACACCTGCAAGTAAACCTAAAAACGGCAGTTGGGCGTACGGATTTTGAGCAAAGCCGCGTAAACATTGGTTCAAACCGCGCGGCGGCGCGGAATGAGCGGGTGGAGCCCATAGATCTCGCGTTCGATCGTCTCGACGACCCGCACGCGCGACGTTTCATCTAATGCCAGCGGCCACGCCATCAGATTGGACGGCTCGGTCGCCTTGCCCACGTAGGGCGGCAAGGTCACGGAACGTCCACAGTAGTGGAACCCCAGACGTTGGTAAAAGGAGACACGGCGCGCCGCATAGAGGTCAGTGCCAAACGGCTCCACGTCGAGCACGACGGGACCGCCTACATGGCACTGCACCGCGCGTAACGCCTGCTGACCGAGACCTGCCGACCGGAACGCGGCACCAATCGCCACATGCTCGATAAAGCAGAAACCGGGCAACGTCCACATGCCGAGCACGCCCACCACCTCTTGGCCGCGCAGGATGGCGGAAAAGCGGTAGCGCGGCTGGCGCATCACCTTCAGATGTTCAAACAACGAGCGGCGCTCAAAATCAGCGAACGACTCGGTGTAGATAGACCAGGCTTTTTGAAACATCTCGCCTTCAGGGGCGAGGTGTGAAGAAAACCACAATCCACCTTGGTGGAGAGGTAGGTCCATTTGACCTACCATCGAGCAGACCTCACAGGGTCTGTCAGATGCTGTAATATTCATAGGCTCGCCGCCTCGCAAGCGATGCGGCGATTAGCCAACTCACTTCTTCTCGTGTCGGTTTATACCCGGCCAAACGCCGGAGCCAGCAACCGGTGTCTCTGGTCAATGACCGTTGCGAAACACCTTTCGGTTGCATCACGATGGAGAGTAGTGTACGCTTTCCCCCACTGGCTTGACAAGCAGGAAAAGTGAGCAGAAAGTCAAACCTCAGAAAAGGTCAGAGACGGCCGCTCTCGTCAAGATGCCGACAGATGTTTACGTCACAGGCGACCGGGCTATTCGAGGTTGTATCGTAACCAATTCTTAGGAATGCTCTTGATAGATCGAACTGGCAGGTTTTTGGAATGAGGGCAAAACGTTTTTATCGCATTCTAAGCGCAAAAACGATGATCTGTTGGTGTTACAAAAAAAAGTGGTTCATTCTTACGATCATCATTTTGCTGGGTATGGGCTCATGTATATGCTTCCCTCCAAAATAAAAAGTGGGCTACCCCGGCGAGACTATCCTCTCTTCGATGAAGTCATGTAACGTTATGGAGTACTGAACATGAAATTAAAACCGAGGGTCTTGACAGCCTCCTAAATAGTTACCTATTACTTCTTACCTGCTACTTATCACCTTTTACTTATCACCTTTGGGGCGCGGCGGCGCGGGAAAAACACCTTTGAGCGCATCCTCGCAAATCGCGCGCGTATCCTGAGGAAAATCGTTTTTGATGATCCACTTCACGAAGCTCGGATCATCACGGACAAGATCTTTCAACTTGGCACCTTTTTTCTTGCCGAAATTCACAGTCAACTCGCCGTCCACCCAGCGCAAACGACCGGCACGGTCGGCGTTGAACGGATCGATGGGATTGAAGGTACGGTCCAGCGTCTCCATGTCGCGCGGCAGATCGGCATACTTCTTGAACTGACCGAGAATCACGTCCAGCGTCGCGCGTACGTCCGCCTCGGCACCGTGTGCATCGACATGCTCGCGGCCGCAATAGAAGCTCAGCGCGGCCGAAAGATCGCGCGGTTCCCGCGTGTGGAAAATGCGCTGCGCGTCGAGCAACCTGCGGCGGTCGGCCTCGAACGCAATACCCGCGCGTGCGAACTCTTCGGCCAGCATCGGGATGTCAAAGCGGCCCGCGTTAAAACCGGCCAGATCCGCTTCGCCGAAAAAGGCCAGAATCTCCAGCGCCTTGTCTTTGAAGGTCGGCTGGGAGGCCACGATCTCGTCGGTGATGCCGTGGATGGCGGTCGTCTCGATCGGGATCGGGATGCCGGGGTTCAACAGCCAGTAGCCGTTGACCTCCGTGCCGTCCGGCTCGATCCGGATCGCGGCCAGTTCGATGATCCGGTCCGCGCGCGGGCTGACGCCGGTGGCTTCAATATCAAACACAATCAGGGGTCGGTCAAGTTGAATCGGAAACATGATAATCGTCGTTGGGGTTAAGGGTGAAACGTTAATTCGGGATGAGCCGCAGCACCGCTCAGGGCGGCGGCCGCGCACCTCCCGGCGGGTTGAAAACAGTGGCAAAATCAACCAGGACAGGACGTTGCGGCAGAACATCGCCTGCGGCCATCGCGGCGCGCAGTTCCGACGCCGAATCGGGATCGTACCACCAGTAGCCGAGCAGAGACCGCTCGTCACCGTACTTTGACAGCACAGTGTCCGGCATGCCGAAGGTATCCCAATGGAGCAACCGGGTAGCGTCGGTATTCCACAAGAGCACATACGGGACCGCGGCGGCGATCCGTTTATCAATCTCGCGGCAGATCGCGTTACGCTCCGTGATGCTGAACATCGTCTTCTGGCGCTCGATCAACGCGTCCACCTGCGGATCTTTAAAGCCGGTGATGTTGTTGCCGGAAGGGCGGTCCGCCTCGGACGAGAGCCACATGCTTTCAGGATCGCGGAAAATCGACCCACCCCACGCGGCCCAGGTCATATCGAAATTGAACGCATCCATGTCGCGCATCCACGAGGCGAAATCTTTGCGCTCGATGGTCATCGACACGCCGACCTCGCGGAAAGCCGCCGAGCAGAGCGCCAGGAACTTGTCGGTCCCCCCGTCGCGTGTGAGAAACCGGAACGCCAGCGGCCTCCCCTGTTTTTCCAGAATGCCGGTCTGCGGATTGGCCGTGTAGCCCGCTTCACGCAGCAGAGCCTTGGCGCGGGCGATGTCAAAGGGAAACTCCTCGTTGGTACAGGGATGGGCAGCGTCGTAGAGGTCTTCAAAGTAGGAGCGGTGCAAGAAATAGGCACCGAACATCATCGTGCGGATCATGGTCTCGCGATCCACCAAATGAGCCATGGCTTTACGCACGCGCAGATCATCGAAGGGCGGGCGGCGCATGTTCATCGCAAATCCCTGGAAGCCGATAGGGTTATGGTTTTTCACGCGCCGCTTCACGATCCAGTTCTTGTCGAACTTTTCGCCGATTGTTTCATTGGCCCAGATGCGCGCGGTATAGATCGCATAGACATCCACCAGCCCTTTTTTGAACGCCTCGAAGGCATTCTCGTTACTGGAAAAATAACGGAAGACGATCGTGTCGAAATTCATAGTATTGCGCATCGAGGGCTTGGAGCCGGCCCACCAATCGCGCCGCCGCCGCAAACGGATTTCGATCTGCTCCTTGACCGCACTCAGCACATAGGGACCGGAGACCACCGGATGGTCGAGGTCGAGCCGGTTGAAGTCCTGTCCCTCGAACGCATGCCGGGGCAGGATTTCAAAGAGACCGAGCGCGCTCAGATTACGCCAGTGGCTCTCCTTCGCACGGAAACGGACTGTACGCGGCCCCAGGATCTGCGGCGACTCGAACACCCCAAGCATCACCTTCGACGCGCCAGTGGCGTGACGCGGGTCCATCACTTGGTCAAAGGTCCACTTCACATCCTCCGCCGTGACCGGCCGACCGTCGCTCCACGCGGCGGCCTCATCAAGCTCAAAGGTGTAGGTGAGTTTATCGTCAGAGATCGTCCAGCGCTTGGCGAGATACGGCACGAACTCCGTGGTGAGCGAGTCCACACCCAGCAGCGATTCATACATCATGCCGAACACCTGACGGGTATAGGTGTTGTTGTCGATATAGGCATTCAGGCTCTTCGGCGGCTGAAACGCCGCGAAGCGGATCATGCCCCCCGGTTCAGCGTACGGGCTGGCCAGCGGATCAGGCGTATCCCGCCACTCCGGCTTGGGATACACATCGTCCGCCCGCGCCAGCAACGCGGCACATACGCAAAGAATGAAAGCAAACGGATACATGGTTTTTTACGAAGACGATCAACAGGTTAGCGTATCCTACCCGAAAATGGGAGAGGAAAAGCGACGGGGGCGGGCCGGTTTCGCGAAACCGGCCCGCGCCCGCCACGCTTCCGCCTTGTCCAAATCCGCTCATGAGGTTATCATGCGCAACAGTTGAATTGGTTACTTCAGGGAGGATGTCGGCAAATCATGAGCACTCGGTTCTTCACCAACCGCCGCGGCAACACGCTAATAGAAAAGTTCGCAGGTGTTTTTTCCAACAATCCCGACATCCGCTTTTTCGATGCCTTGGTCGGCTTCTTCCGGTCGTCAGGGTACTTCGCCCTCCGCCCCCACCTTTCCAACCTTGAAAAGATCCGCATCCTTGTCGGCATCGATGTCGACCAACGCGCCGCCGAATGCCAAGCACGAGGACTCCTTTTCGACGCCTCGGCACCCTCCGCCATTGAAACATTCATGACGAAAGTGAAAGAAGACATCGCGGAGGCCCGCTATGACGCCGAGGTCGAGGCCGGCATACTCCAATTCATCGAAGATGTCGCCAGCAAAAAGATCGAGCTGAGGGCGCATCCCTCCCGTAAGCTGCACGCCAAAATATACATCTTTAGACCCGCCGACTATAACGAGCACAAACCCGGCAACGTCATCACCGGCTCATCCAATCTGACCGACGCGGGCATGGGCACCGGCAAAGGCCCCGCCAATTATGAGTTCAATGTCCTGCTCACCCAGTATGACGATGTGGTGTTCGCCACCGAGGAGTTCGAATTTCTCTGGAAAGAAGGCGTTGATATTCTGCCGGTACAGTTGGCAAAACTGAAAGAAGAGACCCACCTCAACGACACCATCACCCCCTATGAGCTTTATCTGAAATTCCTGATCGAGTACTTCGGCCGCGGTGTCGAATTCGATCCTTCCGTACTCGAAGACCTCCCCGAAGGTTTCAAGCGCCTCAGTTACCAGACCGACGCAGTCAATCAGGGTTTCGACCTGCTGCGCAAGCACAACGGATTCTTCCTGGCCGACGTGGTCGGTCTCGGCAAAACCATCGTCGCCTGCCAAATCGCGAAGAAGTTCTTTTTCTCAAACGGCTATCCCGTCCACATCGGCCGCACGTTGATTGTCGTGCCGCCCGCCGTACGTGACTCCTGGCAAGAAACGGTTGCCAAATTCCAGCTCCACAATGTGGACATCGTCTCCAGCGGCAGCCTGCACAAAGTCCGCCACCCTGACCGTTATGACCTCGTAATTGTGGACGAAGCCCACAGATTCCGGAACGATTCAGCCGACATGTACGACCGGTTGCAGCGCATCTGTAAAACAAAGGTGCGCAATAACTCCACCAACCGCCTCGAACCCAAAAAGGTGATGCTGATCTCGGCCACCCCCCTCAACAATACGCCGAAAGACATCTACAACCTACTCCTGCTCTTCCAAGACGGCAAGGAGACCACGCTGGAAGTCACCAATCTGCAAGGTTTCTTCGCCGAACGCATGGAAGAGTGGAAAGCGGCCCGCGATTTGAAGACTGCCGATGCCCGTAAAGCGGTCATGGTCATCACACAGAAAATCCGCGAGAAAATCATCGCGCCCATCACCGTCCGCCGTACCCGCACAGACCTTGAGGCGCAAGTCCCCTATAAAAAAGACCTCGAAGCGCAAGGCATCGTTTTCCCAAAGACCGGAGTCCCCCAGAAAGTCTTGTACATGCTCACCCCTGCGATGAACCTCGCGTATGACCGCACACTGGATATGCTCAACTCGCCAAAGGGGCTCACCTACAACCGCTACCGCGCCATCCAATATCTGAGTACCCCAGAGCTAAAAGCAAAATATCCCAACGCAGAACGGGTTTCCACCCAACTCGCCACCATCATGAAAACCCTGCTGGTCAAGCGCCTGGACAGCTCCTTCCATGCCTTCCGCGCATCGCTCCGCCGCTTCCGAGACGCCACCTCCGCGATGGTTGCCATGTTTGAAGCCGGGTGCGTCTTCATCGCGCCCGACTACAACGTCTCGGAATACATCTTAGAGGACCGCGAAGAGGAGTTGATCGACCTGCTCACATCCTCCATGCCCTTCGATCCGACCATCACCATCTGTTCTCCGGATGACTTCACCGAGGATTTCATCGAAGGCCTGCAACATGACCTTGCCCTCCTCAACGAGCTTTGCACCGCATGGGAGGCGTTCAGCGGCGCAAGCCCCGAACAAGAGGACGACCCGAAGTTCGAAACCTTTGTCGCTCAATTTCCCGTGCTCTTTGATCCGGTACGTAACCCCTCTGGGAAAATCGTGATTTTCACGGAATCCGCCGAGACCTCCGTCTACCTTGAACAACGGCTCGCCCACGCCTGTCCCGAAAAGCCTGTCCTGCGCATCGACTCTTCAAACCGCAAGGAAAAACAGGACATCATCCGCGCCAATTACGACGCCAACCTCGCTCCCCGTTCACTCTGGCGGGACGACTTCCCGATTCTGATCACCACGGAAGTCCTCGCCGAAGGCGTCAACCTCCATCGCGCCAACACCGTGGTCAACTACGATACCCCTTGGAACGCCACCCGTCTCATGCAGCGTCTCGGTCGCGTTAACCGCATCGGAGCCACAGCGTCCGTGATCCATAACATCGTCTTCTTCCCCACCGAAAAGGTCGACCGTGACATCGATCTCCAAAAGAAGGCCGTCATGAAACTCCAAGCCTTCCATACCGCTCTCGGTGAGGACTCGCAGATTTATTCCGAAACGGAAGAGATCGACTCTTTCGGGTTGTTCGATCACGAGATCAAAGACGAGCGGGACGAACGCCTCGACTACCTCATGGAGCTTCGCCGCTTTAAAAAAGAACAGCCCGCAGAGTTCCGCCGTATCAAGGCGCTGCCGATCCGCGTACGCGCCGGACGCACAAACAAAGCCAAATCAGGCAGCACTGTGACCTTCATCCGCAACCGCCACCGCGATGCCTTCACGCTGATCCCCGCGTCCGGAGAACCGCAGGACCTTTCCTTCGTCGAATGCGCCCGCGAAATGCATGCCAAGCCCTCAGAAAAGCCCGTGCCGCTCCCCGCCGTCCACCACGAACAAGTCCGCGCCGCCGTCGATCACTTCGAAACGGCCATTCAATCCGAACTCACGGCCACCCGCAAAGTCACCGCCAAACACACGCCGTCCGAAAGGAGTGCCCTCTCGGTGCTCAAAACACTCTCGGCTTACCATTTGCTCAGTGCCGAAGAGCAGTACCTTTGCCGTGTCGCCACCGAAGCCGTCGGCAAGGTGAAATTTCAGAAGCTCGCCGGTAAACTCGCCTCGCTCGCACGGAACCAGAAAAAGAAACCGCTGCCCCCCACGGAGTTTATCGACCGCGTGCTGACCATCCTCAAATCCTACCCGCTCCTCGAACCCTCCAACCCCGACGTGCCGGACACTCCGCCGGTCGCGACCGCCCCCGACATCATCATCTCCGAATCGTTTGTCTGATGGAAAGAAGGTGCAATATGATCAATGAATTGGGGAACAAAGTCATCCATACGGGAATTTCAGTAAATACTGCCAGCCATGTAGGAGTCGCACCATGAGCCGCCTCTTTACCATAGCCTCGGACGAGACGCTCTGCGCGATGGTTCAATATGCGCAGGAGAAACTGGTCATTGTCGCTCCCGGACTTTCAAAAAAAGTCGCGACCGCTATCGCCGAACGTATCAAGCAGAACGACGCGCCTTCGATTCTGTCCATTATCCTTGACGTGGATCCCGAAGTCTGTCGCCTAGGTTACGGCGATATCGAGACGCTCGATATCTTGAACGCAGCCCTTGAGCTTCGACATGACCGGCTCCAAACGCAGAAGGGGGTTCGCATCGGTCTGGTAATTGCCGACTCTGAAATTCTGGTTTTCTCTCCGACACCCCGCTATATCGAGGCGGGCTCCACCTCCAATGACAAACCGAATGCCATCCGCATCACCGACAGCAGTGCCCAAGACCTCGTCGTCGCCTGCGGTGCAACGCACGACGAGTCATCGGTTGTCAAGAGGGAAATTGGCCTCGAATTTGCCAATACCAAAGTCATCAAGGATACCAAAGAGGATTTAGAAAAGAATCCGCCGCGCGAGTTTAATCTTGTGCGTCTCGAACGCGTCTTCAACTACAGTCTCGAATTTGTCGAATTCTCTATTGAGCACTACAAACTCAAAACCCGCTCCGTCCAGTTGCCGGCCGAACTGTTAGGTCTGGTCGAAAAGAACCTGCAAGACCGCATCCGCAACAGCTTCCGGGTTTTTCAGTCCGAAGCCCCCTTTACTTTTCCTGTCCCCGATCCATTCCCGTCTGAGGGTTCTAATAACACACAGTCGCCCCCCAATATCCAACTCAGTGAAAAATGGATCAATGCAGAGGCCGCCCGCATCCGCAAGGAATATCTTATTCCGCTCGGATCATCCTCGTATGGCAACCTGATCCTGAAGCGGAACAGAGCCGCCTTCGAACGCGAAGTTGACCGTCTTAAAAAACTCGTCGACCTCTACGCGAAACTGGTGGGCGAATCAATTGAAACAATGATCGACGATACCCGCGAGGACTTGGTCAAAGATTTGTTCCCTCGTATCAAGGCGTCCCCTCCGAAATCGTGGCAGAACAGATCTGTTGACGGTGAACTCAGCGACGACACCATCAAGTTTCATCTTTCCGAGCAACTCCGCCGTGTCTTTCAGCAGGTCGACAGAACCTTCTCACCAAAAGTGGTGTGCATCTTCAAAGGCGTCACCTACGAAACGATCACGCAAGACAAACATTTCCAAGAGAAAATCACGGAGTACTTTGGCGAGGACGAAGCCGCCAAACTCTTTTCTCATTACTACGCATCTCGTGCCAAACAAAGGGAAGAATCGTAATGGCTCTCCACTCCCAACTCCAGTCCAAGTGCTTCCGCCACACCTCTTCAGAAAAGGGACAGAATGGGGACAGTGGGGACAGATGTGGAACCATGAACCTCCAATCCCAACTCCAGTCCCCCTACTCCCGCGATGCCTGGCTCGCGCTTTTGCGCGATCTCTTCGGCCACTCTGCCGGGATCTTCAAGCGGCCCGTGCCCGTCGCCGACGCCTCCTTGAGCACCCTCTTCATCCGCGTCCTGCACCTCGGCGACCTCAAAACCGCCGACGGCAAAACTGCCGCCCTGCTGGACATCGAGGTCGTGCCCGGTCTCAGCCTGCCGCGCAACCGCGCCGGCATCCGCCACCTTGCCGCCCGTCTTATCGACGGCAACGAGCGCGTCGCCATCCTGGCAGCCTTCCACACCCCTACCGCATCCGACTGGCGCTTCTCTTTCATCATCCGCGAGAAATCCTTCGACATCGCCACCGGCGAAACCCTCACCCACGAAACCCCCGCCCGCCGCTTCACCTACCTGCTCGGGCCGAATGAAAAATGCCGCACCGCCGCCGAACGCTTCGCCACGCTTCAGGGTACAACCGTCACGCTGACAGCCATCGAGGAAGCATTCAAAGTCGATAAACTTACCAAAGAGTTCTACGGCGAACTCTCCGACTGGTATTTCTGGGCACTGACGCAAGTGAAGTTCCCCGACGACATAGAGAAAGACGAAGAAAAACGCAATGCCACCATGACCATCCGTCTTATCACGCGGCTGATGTTCGTTTGGTTCCTCAAGAAAAAAGGACTCATCCCCGACTGCCTCTTCGACAAAACTACCATTGATGAATGGCTCAACAACTCCGACGCCACCGGTAGCACCTACTACAAGGCTGTCCTCCAGAATCTTTTTTTCGCTACGCTGAATTTCGATCCCAAGGAAGGGAAACGAGAATTCGTCGAATGGGGCAAAAAAGGGGTTCTGGCTTACCGCTATAAACGTTTTTTCCGCCGCGGTGCTGCAGAGCTTTTTCTGGACGTATGTAAAGGGATTCCCTTCCTTAACGGAGGTCTGTTTGAAAACTTGGATAAGTATACCGAAACCGAGTCGCCCCGCAGACTCGACTGCTTTTCCAATGCCAAAGAAAACGAAAAGCGTCTCGTCGTGCCAGATGATCTTTTCTTCGCTAAGGGAAAAATCGTCGACCTGTCCGCATTTTATGGAGACAAGAAAAAATCGGCAGTCAAAGTAAAAGGTCTCTTTGAGATACTCAACGCTTATAACTTCACCGTGGAAGAAAACACCCCTTATGACCAGGATGTCGCGCTTGATCCGGAACTCCTCGGCCACGTCTTTGAAAACCTGCTCGCCTCCTACAACCCCGAAACCCGAACTACGGCCCGAAAACAAACCGGCTCGTTCTACACACCGCGCGAAATTGTGCAATACATGGTGGACGAAAGCCTCATCGCCTACCTCAAGCAGACGGTTGGCCATGGGCTTGAAGAGGAATACCGAAAATTGACCCGCTATACGGACGAGCCCATCACATTGAACGACGATCAAAAGTCCGCCATCATGCATGCGTTGCTCACCTGTAAGATTCTTGACCCAGCCTGCGGATCCGGCGCATTCCCCATGGGAGTACTACAACAGATGGTACACATCCTAAACCGAATTGATCCCGACAACACCTATCTCAAGGCCCAAGCACTCAAACAGATTGAGAAAGAAACCCGAGCTGTGGTCAATAGCGCATCGTCTCTGGACGACAAAATCGAAAAAATGCGTGAAACTCTGCGTCTTTTTGACGAGACCACCACCCGCCCCGACTACGCGCGCAAGCTACTCTTGATCGAAAACAACATCTTCGGCGTAGACATCCAGCCCGTGGCCGTCCAGATCGCCAAGCTCCGTTTCTTTATTTCGCTGGTCGTCGAGCAGAACGATAAAAACGACATTCGACCCCTGCCAAACCTCGAAACCAACTTCGTAGCCGCCGATGCCTTGATCGGCATCGCCAAACCTGACAACACACTGTTTTCATCAGATGAACAGGTGACAGCCATTGAACATGACCTCAAGGCCAACCGCCACCGACATTTCTTTGCCCGAACCATGCACACAAAGCGCACCTGCCGTAAGGAGGACAAACGGTTGCGCGACGCCCTTCAACAGCGTCTGGTTGAACTCGCAACAAAACCCGACGAAACGGTAATCGCAGAAAACCTTGCCCTCATCAAGAAACTGGAAGACGACCGGAGCAATTATCTGGCAGAAAAATGGGAAAAAAGAGAAAGGCAGGAGCAAGAGGATCTCTTCGGCTCGACAAAACCGGAACAGCAGACCCTCCCGCTTCGCGTGGACATCAACAAGGCTAAACGCGACAAGATCGACTGCGACATCCGTCATTGCCGGGCCCGCATAGCCGCCGAACATGCCAAAGCCACGAACAATGCCTTCACCCGCGAAGCCGAGAAACTCGCCGCTTGGGATCCTTACGACCAAAACGCGACTTCCCCCTTCTTTGATCCCGAATGGATGTTCAACATCACCGGAGGCTTCGATATTGTCATCGGTAACCCACCGTACATCAATTTCTCAAAAAACAAAGCAGAAGGTAACAAATACAAACAGCACAGATTTTCTTGTTTCGACAGCAATGGAGACATCTACTATCTTTTTTATGAGCGAGGATATTATTTGCTCAAAAAGAACGGCCATCTTTGCTTCATCACTTCAAAAACATGGATGCGAACAGGTGCAGGAGAATCCTTGCGCACCTTTCTTGCAAAAAACACCGACCCACAGCTTGTCATTGACTTCGTTGGCCAGCAGATTTTTGAATCGGCAACTGTGAACACAAATATCATCTTGTTTACCAAACAAGAGAACCATAGGGGCACTAGAGCTTGTGTCGCCGGCCCAGAATCTCGCACCAATCTGAGTTACTTTGTGCAACGTAATTCGGCACATCAACCGTTCAACACATCTAAAAGCTGGGTCATTCTCAACCCAATAGAACAAAGCATCAAAGCAAAAATGGAAAAGATTGGCACCCCGTTGAAGGACTGGGATATTTCGATCAATTACGGCATCAAAACCGGCTTCAACGGCCCTTTGAAAGATGGCGGATGTTTTATTATTACCGACTGGAAACGAGAGGAAATTTTGTCTAATTGCGCGACAGCCGATGAACGCAAGCGTACTGACGAACTTATACGACCGATTTTGCGCGGCAGGGATATCAAACGATACGGCTTTGATTGGGCGGGTCTATATCTCATCTCCATGCACAACGGTATTCCGGAAAAAGGGATTCCGGAGATCGACATCGCAAAATATCCAGTCGTTAAACAGCATCTCGATTGTTATTGGAAACAAATCAAGCAGAGAGCCGATCAGGGGGCGACCCCATACCACCTGCGTAGTTGCGCATATACGGAGGATTTTTCTAAGCCGAAAATCGTGTGGGGGAACCTATCGCTTTCGGCAGCGTTTGCAGCGGCACCAGACGACATGTACATCAATGCACCATGTTCAATGATTGTTCCATTTAGCGGATACTTGCTTGCCATCTTAAATTCACGACTCGGAGATTGGTACATCCGGCAAAATGGTGTCACGCGAAACGGCGGTTATTTTGAGTACAAGCCTATGTTTGTAGAGCGGCTTCCTGTACCTGTTATAGGACACAGCAAAGAGGCCGTCTTTTCAGAACTTTCGGTTCAACCGGATCGGACGAAACAGCGAAAAGTAGACGCGATGGTCTACGATCTTTATGGTTTGAGTAAAGATGAAATTGCGTTTATCGAACAAAATCGTTAATAAAAGCAACCTCTTCTTCAGTTAACTGACATAATTCGCAAACGGCTCTGTCTATTGCTTTTTTGTCCGCTTCACCAGCAAGGAGTTTCTCAAAGACTCCCTCCTGATCTTTAGTAACCGTGGGAACTGGCAGTTGTTCGATGGTAAACTTCTTCCATCGAATTGTGCCAACTCCCGTTGTTGTCCCAATTTTTGAGAACAAATATTCCGACAGGGCGGAATTCAAAAAACAAACGAGATATGACAGCTTCGTGCCCGTCATCAAAAAAGTTGTTGCTTCAGTATAAAAAGCGCCTTCCTTGTCTAAGGCAAATTTTGTCTTGTCGGAGATTTCGCCCCACACGATTTTCGGCTTAGAAAAATCCTCCCAATAACCTATCTGGTCTTGAGTCTCAAACCATTTATTGTGTGTTTTCTTCCGAGCGGTAATCTTCTCGCCATTTATCGTGTATGTCCGGCCTGTCTGTTCAAGACGCTCCATGCCGAAAGAAAGGAGGTGGGTTTTCACAGACGGATATTTCTCAATGTCAATGTTCAGGGATGGGAATGTTGAAATGATGTAAAGGTGTGCCCATTCGTAAGAATATCGTTTGATATCCCTGCCGCGCAAAATCGGTCATTTTTTGTATCGTTTTACGTCGCACTCAATTACGGCAATGAGAGGAAAGAGTATGAACTACGGCTATATCCGCGTCAGCACAGACAAACAGACAGTTGAAAATCAGCGATACGAAATCAACTGTTTTTGCAAACGCGAAAACATCGTTATAGAACAATGGATCGAGGAGACCATATCGGGCACCAAGGAACCTGAAAAGCGTAAGCTCGGTGAGGTACTCGCCAAGCTTCAGAAAGGCGACATCCTCATTTGTGCCGAACTTTCCCGTCTGGGGCGTAGCTTATTGATGATCATGGACATCCTTAATCAATGTTTGAAACGCGAGGTTCAGGTTTGGACTGTTAAAGACAACTACCGCCTCGGCATGGACATTAGTTCGAAAGTCCTAGCTTTTGCTTTCGGCCTTTCCGCAGAAATCGAACGTAATTTAATCTCGCAGCGTACCAAGGAAGCGCTTGCTCGCCGTCGCGCAGAAGGTGTTGTTTTGGGACGTCCAAAAGGCCGAAAAAGCTCCCGTGTCAAGCTGACTGGGCGCGAAGAAGAAATCCTCCGTCTTCTCCGAAGCGGTCATTCCAAATCCAGTATTGCCCGCCGTCTGGAAGTTCATAGAATCACCCTTGACAAATTCATACGAGAAAATATAAAACAGATTTACTCAGAAAGGCCCACCCCATGACACAACCTATCCGCAACATCCTTCGCGACCTCGACAACATCCGAGAGAATCTGCTCGCATTCTCGGACGACGTTTGGCTCGGCATCGACCACAACGACACGTCCGCCATGAAAGCTGGCATCGCCTTCAAGAAGAAGCTCAACGCCCAGCTTGACGCCTTTGGGGAACTCTCGGATGAGATAACCCGCCTTGTGCAGGAGTACACCCAAATCCAGACCGGGGGTGAGGCCTTTCCCGAAACCGAAATCGGCAAGACCGATGCCGACAATACCCGTATCATCAAAGACCTCAACCGCAACGAGCCCCACACCCTCACGGAAGACTTCACCTACATGCGTCCCTGCGGTTTCGTGCTCGACGGCAAAGGTTACCGAGACATCACCACTTGGAGCCGCGTTTATGAGCTTATCATTCGCCATTTGGCCAAAAAAGATCCGGCTCTCTTCAAAGCGCTGCCCGACAATCCCGCTATGACCTCCAAACGCGGCTACCGCCGTTTCAGTCGCAACCCAGACGATCTGCGCAAGCCCATCGCGCTCCCCAACGGCATCTATGCTGAAGGCAACTTTTCCGCCAACGACATTTGCGCATCCGCCCGCACTCTTCTTGAGATTTTCTCTATCCCCCTTGACGCCTGCACCATCTTTCTCCGCCAGGACCGCAATGCGTGATACCGCTCATTCGCCCAACGCTGGCAAGCGCTGTCTTTTGACGCCAAAGAAACCGCCGCCGCCAACATCCGCCGCCATCTGGCGGAAATCAGAAACGCCGCCGCACAGTCGGGATCGAATTAAGGGCGGGGCACGAAGTGTACTCGGTCAGCGCGGACGTTTAAGATCACGAACTGTGATCTTAAAAGTGATGACAGGAACTGCGTGTAATCGGTTGGTGACAGGGGGGGGCAAGCATCCTCTCGAGTACACCGGCCCAAAGGGCCGGATGCACCATAGCCCGGGGCAAGCGCAGCGCAGCCCCGGGTAACGTCACCCTGCCTCCTCGTGCCCTGAAAGGGCACTTCAACCCCGCATTCAACCGTTTTTTTGAAGTGGCCCTTCAGGCCACGACACCACTCTCTCCCGAACCCAGGGCTGCGCTATGCTTGCCCTGGGCTAAGGTGGAGCCGCCCCTTCGGGGCTGCGGCTCCGCGCACAGCGCGGAAGGAAAAAACGCTCAACTCAAAAGCGGCGTCGTGCGGAATACCGCTTGCCGCCGCACCAAATTTTTTAGCCTGACTTGCGGAGCACTGAGATCAGTGCCTACGTCGCACACTCAATAAAGACGGTTCTCGTCGGATTTTGCATTTGTTTGACTCCGCAGGAGGCTGGGAACTTGAAGTCGCAAATTGCGACTTCAAGTTCCCACGGCGGTAATAGGTGCAAGTCATAGGCAAGGTGTTTTCGACTTCAGAGTTCAGAGTTCGACGTTCAGCGTTCTGAGTTAAAAAACGTTTAACCTAAAAAGAGCAGTTGAACCTTCAACTCTCTTTGGTTTCTGGTTTCAAGGTTTCATGGTTTCATCCAAATCGGGCTCGGGATCGCTATCGGACAAACTAATGCACTAATGCACTAATTAACTAATTAACTTGGGTTGCGGGCTGCGCCCGCATTGGTTACTTGAGCACTTTGCGCAGGCGCTGCATGGCTTCTTCGACCGCCTCGCGGCTGTTGAAGGCGCTGATGCGGATGAAGCCCTCGCCGCAACGGCCGAAGCCCGCGCCGGGCGTGGTGACCACTTGTGCGCGTTTCAGCAACTTGTCGAAGAACTTCCAAGAGTCCTTGCCGACGTTGACCCAGATGTAAGGGCTGTTCTCACCGCCGGTCATCGCGAAGCCGAGGTCGGCCAGCGTGTCACGGATCAGCGCGGCGTTGCCGAGATAGAAGTCGGTCAGCGCGCGTGTCTGTACCTTGCCCTCCGGCGAGTAGACGGCCTCGGCCGCGCGCTGGATCGGGTACGAAACACCGTTGAACTTGGTGGTGTGGCGGCGGTTCCACATCGGATGCAACGCCACCGCCTCGTCCTT
>Ga0255341_1003956_pt1 | contig 16072 bp, 10 predicted proteins | sample wastewater_treat_8_FD_192418 | JGI IMG/M metagenome (GOLD analysis project Ga0255341, IMG submission 192418) | Wastewater microbial communities from Lulu Island WWTP, Vancouver, Canada - plant12 | ecosystem: Engineered > WWTP > Wastewater > Unclassified | place: Canada: Vancouver, British...
CAGGGTGAACTGCTGTGGGTCCCGGATGGATATGGCCGCGCGGTTCTGCAGGATGCGCCACTTCACATATGCGGTATCACCCTCCTCAACCGCCATGAACAGGTCTTCCTCCTCGTCGGGAGAGTAGGAAGCGGCATCGTTGGCGACAGAGATCGCCGGCGAGCAAAGCACCGCGATACGAAGCGCTGCGGCCCACATTGTCACGGACACTCCGATAACGATTCCCGTCACGATTATGCGGCGATGCAAGGAATCAACCGTCATCGCTCTCGCCTCCTCTGCTCCGATGCCTTCCCAGGGCGCCGGGAGCGTGAACTCCACTCATGTCGTGTGGCCAGCCGTCATCGCACAGCGCTGTTAATTACTTAGTGAGACCTTTCAAACGGCTGGGAGGTTCAATCCTGAGACGTTAGAGGCCGGGGAATTGTTGGGGCTTCAAAGGGAGAAGGTGCGTCGCCGACTCGCTGAACGGGTCTCTCAGCAATGCTCCACGAAACGCTGCTTCATCATCTCCAGCACCGCGTCGCCTGGCATGTCCCAGATTTCGCGGTTGAAGATTTCGCATTCGATGGGCCCATCATACCCCGCTTCGTCCACGGCGACGCGAAGGCGGCGCAGTTCGATGACGCCGTCGCCCATCATGCCGCGCCCCATCAGCACATCCGGCGGTGGGACGAGCCAATCGTTGACGTGAAAACCCCAGATGCGGCCTGACGCCCTTCGGATCTGCGCGTACACGTCCGGGTCCCACCAGACGTGGTACACGTCTATGATGACGCCGACGTTCGGGGCTCCCACGGCCTCCGCTATGTCGAGAGACTGCCCGAGCGTGCCGACGACCGAGCGGTCACCAGCGAACATCGGATGAAGCGGCTCGATTCCGAGTCTGACGCCACATTGGGCGGCATACGGAGCAACCGCGGCGATGCCCTCCTCGACCATGCGGCGGGCGCCCTCGATATCCTTGCTATGTGGGCCCCCGCAGACGAGGACGAGCGTGTCGCATTTGAGCGCCGCGCACTCGTCAACCGCCTTGAAGTTGTCGTCGATGCGCTCCTGGCGCTCTGCCACGGACCCGGCCGGGAACCAGCCGCCCCGGCACACTCCGGAACACCTGAGCCCTTCGGACTGCAGAATGCGTCCGCTCTCATCGAGTCCGGCTTCGGCAACCTTGTCGCGCCACAGTCCGATCCAGTTCAGCCCGGCGCGGCGGCAGCCGGCGGCCGCCTCACGCAGGGACCAGGCGTTGGTGGTGTACTGGTTCAGGCTCAGGCGGCTTGTATCCGTCAGTCTGTCCATCTAGGCGCCTGCTTCCAGATCGGGGACGTCCACCCACGAGCGGCGCTTCCACGATTCGAGGCCGAGTTCCGCGAGTTGTACCCCTTTCGCGCCCTCAAGGAGCGTCCATGGGAACGGTTCATCGCAGGCGACATGCCTCAAGAACATTTCCCATTGCGTCTTGAAGGCATTGTCGAACAACTGGTTGTCCGGCACCTCGATCCAGTTGGAGTAGAAATCAACAGGCTGGGGGACGTCCGGGTTCCAGACGGGCTTGGGAGTCTGCGCGCGATGTTGAGCCTTGCAGGAGCGCAAGCCCGCCACCGCGCTGCCCTCTGTTCCGTCCACCTGCAGTACCAGCAGATCGTCCCGGTACACCCTCACGGCCCAGCTCGAATTGATATGAGCAATCACCCCGCCGTCCAGCTCGAACGTGGCGTAGGCGGCGTCATCCGCCGTCGCGGGGTATGGCTTTCCCTCCTCGTCGAATCTCTCAGGGATATGACAGGCCCCGAGGCACGACACAGCCTTCACCCTCCCAAAGAGATTGTCGAGAACATAGCGCCAGTGGCAGAGCATGTCCACGATGATGCCCCCGCCGTCTTCCTTGCGGTAGTTCCAAGACGGGCGCTGCGCGGGCTGCCAGTCCCCTTCGAAGACCCAGTAGCCGAACTCGCCGCGCACCGAGAGAATCTTGCCGAAGAAGCCGCCGTCTATCAGCCGCTTCAGCTTCATGAGGCCGGGCAGAAACAGCTTGTCCTGCACGACTCCGTTCTTGACGCCTGCCCGCCCGGCAATGTCAACAAGCTTGAGCGCCTCGGTGAGGCTTGTGGCGACTGGCTTCTCGGCATAAACATGCTTGCCCGCCTCCATCGCGGCTCTCAGGCTCGCCGCGCGCCGGCTGGTTGTCTGGGCATCGAAGTAGATGGTGTCGTCCGGGTTTGCGAGACAGGCCGTCAGGTCGGTGCTCCAGCGGGCAATGCCGTGCGCTCTGGCAAGCGCCTCCAGCTTTTTCCCGTTGCGCCCGAGCAGAATTGGATCCGGCACAAGGCTGCCGCCTCCGGGGATGCGCACGCCGCCCTGGTCGCGAATCGCGACAATCGATCGCACGAGGTGCTGGTTCGTGCCCATGCGCCCCGTGACGCCGTTCATAATGATTCCTACCCGCTGTTCCGCCATCTGGTGCCCTTTCGCGCCCGGGGTTATGCAGGGCGCTCCAAGGTGTTGTAACATATCCCCGGCGCTCGCGGCAAGGAAAGCGGGCCAGCGCCGGCGGCGAGCACAGATTCAGGATAAGGCGGCTCTATTGATCACTATTGATTACGACCTCAGGCCAGACGGCCTGGCCAGCAAGATAGACAGGCTCTGGGAACTCTCAGCGCGCAAAATCGCTGATCTCGAAAAGAAGTGGGACGACTCGCGGGGTTCGCCTGTGTTTACGGCCGATGGGGCCTACACGGCTCGCGGCTGGACGGACTGGACGCAGGGCTTCCGCTGCGGATCGGCCATCCTCCAGTACGATGCTACGGGCGAGCCGTCGTTCCTGGAGACTGGGCTTCGGAACACAAGACGGCTTATGCCGCCTCACGTCACGCACACGGGTGTTCACGACCACGGGTTCAACATCATCAGCACCTACGGCAATCTGCGCCGGCTGACACTGGAAGACAAGCTCGATGCCGCCTCCGGCGATCTGGAGATGTTCGAACTCGCCCTGAAGGCAAGCGGGGCCGTTCAGGCTATGCGGTGGACCGTCACAGGGCCGGGCACGGGCTACATCTATTCGTTCAACGGGCCGCACTCTCTGTTTGCCGACACGATCCGCTCCCTTCGATCTCTGGCGGTCGCGCATATGCTCGGACACGAGCTTCTCGGCGAGCAGGACGAGCGCATTTCGCTGCTCGAGCGCCTGCTCCAGCACGCGGACAGCACGGCACAGTTCACGGTGTATTACGGCGAAGGCCGGGACAGCTACGATATGCGCGGCAGGGTGGCGCATGAATCTATCTTCAATACAAAGAGCGGACGCTACCGCTGCCCTTCGACCCAGCAGGGCTACTCGCCCTTCACGACATGGACGCGCGGGCTTGCTTGGGTGATGCTGGGATATGCGGAGCAGCTCGAGTTTCTTGCGGCGTGCTGCGCGGAGGAACTCGCCCGCTCCTCGTCTTCCGAGCGTGGGTTTCCTGCTTATATGAAAGCCGCGACCGCGACCTGTGACTTCTACATCGAGCAGACGCCGTCCGACGGCATCCCCTACTGGGACACGGGCGCCCCGGACCTTTCCCTGCTCGGGGAGTATCTGGGACGGCCCGCGGATCCGTTCAACGACTATGAGCCAGTGGATTCGTCGGCGGCGGCTATCGCGGCGCAGGGACTGCTGAGGCTGGGGCGATACCTTGAGTTCGCGGGGGAGTCCGAAGCCGGGAAGCGATACTGGCAGGCCGGTCTGACAGTGCTGAGAACGCTGCTTGACGAGCCGTACCTGAGCACGAGCGAGACACATCAGGGTCTGCTGCTGCATTCCATTTACCACCGTCCGAACGGTTGGGACCATGTACCTCACGGCTCAAAGATTCCCTGTGGCGAGTCGAGCATGTGGGGCGACTACCATCTAAGAGAAGTGGCGCTGTTGCTCCAGCGGATCATCCGCAATGAGCCCAGCTACACGTTCTACGGGGCTGCAAATGGAGGCACGAGCCATGGCGGATAGGGTTGCGCTGATAACGGGCGGCACGAGGGGAATCGGCCTCGGAATCGCGAGAACGCTCGCCGCGGAAGGCTGGAGCCTGGCGCTGAACGGGCAGCGCTCGCCGGAGCAGGTCTCGGAAGTAGCCGCCGAACTTGAAGCGCTGGGCGTACCGGTGCTGTATGTGCCGGCGGACATCAGCATCGCTGCCGAACGCGAGCGCCTCATCGCCGGGGTTCGCGAGCGCTTCGGGCATCTGGATGCTCTGGTCAACAACGCCGGGGTGGGGCCGAACGTGCGCGCCGACATCCTCGACGCAGGCGAGGAGAGCTTCGACCGCCTGGTGCGCATCAACCTGAAGGGGCCGTACTTCCTCACTCAGGCCGTGGCGCGTTGGATGCTCGAAGACGGCGCGGGCGATCCGGAAACCCGTCGCACAATCGTCTTTGTCACTTCGATTTCGGCGACAACGGCGTCGGTGAATCGGGGCGACTACTGCATCACGAAGGCAGGGCTGGCAATGGCCAGCAAGCTGTGGGCTGTGCGCCTCGCGGAGCACGGGATCAACGTCTTTGAGGTGCGTCCGGGCATTGTCAGCACCGACATGACCGCGGGTGTGCGCGGGAAGTACGACAGCCTCATAGAAGACGGAATCCTCCTGCAGCGACGCTGGGGACAGCCCGAGGATGTCGGGCGGGCGGTGGCATCGCTCGTGCGGGGCGACTTCGCATACTCGCCGGGCAACGTGTTCATGGTGGACGGTGGATTCTCGGTGGAGCGGTTGTAGGCTCCAGAACGGAAACGGTATAATGCAGGGTCAGCACAAACATACGTTCGCGGCACGGAGGGCCCATGGCGCAGGATAAGATCGTCATCCTTGGCGCGCGCCAGCACAACCTGAAAAACATAAGTCTCGAGATACCCCGCGACAAATTCGTCGTCATCACCGGTCTATCGGGGTCGGGCAAGTCGTCCCTCGCGTTCGACACCATCTATGCCGAGGGACAGCGGCGGTATGTGGAATCCCTGTCCTCCTACGCTCGCCAGTTCCTGGGGCAGATGGACAAGCCGGACGTTGATGATATTCAGGGCCTCTCCCCGGCGGTCTCGATTGATCAGAAGTCCACGACACGCAACCCGCGCTCCACGGTTGGCACGGTCACCGAGATTTACGACTACCTGCGTCTTCTGTACGCAAGGATTGGCATCCAGCACTGCCCGAAATGCGGAAAAGCCATCGCCCGCCAGACAGCCGAGCAGATCGTGGATGTCATCGCGTCGCTTGCCGAGGGAACCAGGCTTCAGATACTTGCGCCGCTCGTGCGCGGGCGCAAGGGTATCTACAGGCAGGTGATAGACGACGTCCGTCAGCAGGGGTACGTGCGTGTGCGTGTTGACGGCCAGATGCACGAAGTCACCGACGACATCCAGATGGACCGATACAAGCAGCACACGATCGAGGTTGTCGTTGACCGCCTGATCGTCCGCCCGGACGCCGTACAGCGGATATCCGACTCGGTAGGGACTGCTCTGCGGCTTGCATCGGGCAGCGTCACGGCCGCGATTGCTGATGGGGACGAAGTCACTTTCAGCGAGGAGTTCGCTTGCGCTGAGTGCGGCATCAACCTGGAAGAGGCCGCGCCGCGCAACTTCTCGTTCAACACCCCGTACGGCGCCTGCCCCGAGTGTCACGGAATCGGATCGTTCAAGGCGCTCGACCCGGCCCTCATCATTCCCAATCGCAGGCTGTCGCTGAGCCAGGGCGCCGTTGCTCCGCTCGCCAAGACAACCAGCCAGTACTGGCACTCGATGATGGAAGGGCTGGCGGAGCTGTTGGGCTTCTCGCTCGAGCAACCCGTGGACGAGTTAACGGAAGTGCAATGGAAGGCCCTTCTGTATGGCTGCGACCGGCCGATTCAGGTGCGTTTCAAGAGCAGGCACGGCCGCATGCGTGTCTGGGAGACGCGCTTCGAGGGCGTTATGAAGTACTTCGAACGCCGCTACAGCGAGACGTCCTCGCAGATGCTGAAAGAGGAGACCGAGAAGTTCATGTCCGAGCACCCCTGCCCGGCGTGCAAGGGCGCAAGGCTGAAGCCCGAAAGTCTTGCAGTGACAATCGGCAATCGGAACATCTCCCAGCTCACCGCTCACTCCGTTGATGCCGCGCTTCGGTTCTTCGATGCTCTCACCCTCAGCGAGCGCGAGCGTATCATCGGGCGTCAGGTGATCAAGGAGATCCGGACCCGCCTGGGGTTCCTGAAGGATGTGGGGCTCGGCTATCTGACCCTCGACCGCGCGGCCGGCACGCTGGCGGGAGGAGAGGCACAGCGTATTCGCCTCGCGACGCAGATCGGATCCGGGCTTATGGGAGTCCTCTACATACTCGACGAACCGAGTATTGGACTGCATCAGCGCGATAACCATCGGCTTATAGAGACGCTTGTCCGTCTTCGCGATCTCGGAAACACGATCATCGTCGTGGAGCACGACGAGGACACGATCCGGGCGGCGGACTATGTGGTTGACGTAGGGCCCGGGGCGGGCGAGCACGGAGGCTTCGTGGTGGCTACCGGCGCCGTTTCGGACATCGAGAAGTGCGAGGACTCGTACACGGGGCGCTATCTATCGGGCAGGGAGACGATCCCGGTGCCCCTGATACGCCGTCCGCCGGGTGAGAGTGCGCTCGAGATCGTTGGGGCGCGCCAGCACAACCTCAAGAACATCCATGTGCGGATCCCCCTGGGGCTGTTCGTGTGCGTTACCGGCGTGTCCGGCTCCGGCAAGAGCACACTCATTCAGGAGACGCTCTTCCCGCGCCTAATGCGGGAGGTGTACGGCGCATACAGAGGGTGGGGCGAGCTCGACGAGATCAGGGGCGCGGAGAGCATCAACAAGGTCATTGACATTGACCAGTCGCCCATCGGGCGCACGCCGCGCAGCAACCCGGCCACATACACAGGCCTCTTCGATATGATCCGCGACCTCTTCGCTCAGACACCCGATGCCCGGATGAGGGGGTATCAGCCAGGCCGGTTCAGCTTCAACGTGAAGGGGGGGCGGTGCGAGGCCTGCCGGGGCGACGGCATCATCAAGATCGAGATGCACTTTCTGCCAGATGTGTACGTCCCGTGCGAGGTGTGCAAGGGAAAACGCTACAACCGCGAGACGCTGGAAGTTCGCTATAAGGGGAAGAATATCGCCGACGTGCTGGAGATGACCGTTTCGCAGGCGGTCGAGTTCTTCCGCAACCTCCCGGCCATCGCCCGCAAGCTCTCGACCATTCACGACGTCGGGCTGGACTACATGCGGCTGGGACAGCCCGCGACGACTCTATCCGGCGGAGAGGCGCAGAGGGTGAAACTGGCGACGGAACTCGCCAAGCGCGGCACGGGCCGGACTCTCTACATCCTCGATGAGCCGACAACCGGGCTGCACTTCCACGATATCAAGAAGCTTCTCGAGGTTCTCAGCCGCCTGGCGGACCAGGGAAACACGGTGCTCGTCATCGAGCACAATCTGGATGTCATCAAGACGGCGGACTGGGTCATAGACCTGGGACCGGAGGGCGGAGAGCGCGGAGGCTACCTTGTTGCCGAGGGCACTCCCGAGGATATCGCCGCCTGCCCGGAGAGCCACACGGGGCGGTTCCTGCGCCCGCTGCTCGGAATGCCCGCCCGGGACCCCGGCGACGGGCGGTCGCCCGCCGCGTCCGCGCGGGGCGGCAAGAAGAGGCGGAAGGTTTCCGCTACTTCTCCGAAGGGATGATGATGCCGCGCATGATGATGTTCTGAGCGAAAATGAACACCAGCAGCGTCGGAATCGCCGCCAGCACCAGGCCCGCATACACCAGGAACTGAGGCGCCCACTGCTGCATCTGGTAGAGCCACACCATCAGCGTCCACATCTCAGGGTCCTGCAGCACCAGAAACGCCCACATGAATGACCCGTATGCGTGCGTGAAGGCCGCCAGCCCGATTACCGCCAGAACCGGCTTGGAGAGGTTCATAGTAATCGTCCAGAACATGCGCATTTCGCTCGCCCCGTCCAGCGTGGCAGCCTCGAATAGCTCCTTGGGCAGACTGTCGAAGAAGCCTTTGAGCAGGAAGATAGAGTATCCGTTCGCGAGCCCTGGCAGAATGATCGCCCAGTACGTGCCAAGCAGATGGAAGTTTTTGATGAGCAGGAAGCTCGGGATGGCGCTGACCTCCGCCGGAAATGCCATGGTCGCAAGCAGAAACAGCAGTATCTTGTAGGTTGCTTTCAGGTTGTAGCGCGACAGCGCGTAAGCGCAAAGAGGATTCACCGTTAGCGCCGTCAGCACCATCGCGAAGCAGAGAATCACTGTGTTCAGAGTCGCGCGTCCGTGCAGAGCGATATAGTTCGAAACCTCCCGGTAGTTGCGCGCGATGAACTCCTTGCGGATAGCGCGGGCGTTCTCTTGAAGATCAAGCAGATCGTTGTCAACCAGCGGCGGCCTGATTTCGGCGAGCGTCTTGAACGCCGTGCCGAATGCGCGATTCACTCCCTGCACGTTCCCGAAGCGCTTCTCGAGTGACTGGCGGTACAGGACATCGGGCGTGAGCACTTCGATCCCGTTCACCGGGGCCGCCGTCTCCAGAAAGTCCACCCAGTCAACCAGCGGAATGCCGCCTTCCGGACGGGTGGCTGGCATCTGAACATTGTCGAAAGACCTCTCAGACGATTTCCAGCTCTTGTTGTAGGCCGCAATGGTCTGATACTTCGCCTTCACGAACGACCGAAACGCCGGTCGCGCATCCGGGTCGAGCCTGATGAAATGAACCGGGCACTCCTTCCGGACGAACGCCTCCCACGGATGCGCTTCTCCCCCGGCCGGCACACGCGCCGATAGCGTGATTGCCCCTCGTGAAGTGTAGTGAGTGCCGAGTGCCTCGTTGACGCGGTCAATGCCGCCGTAGCTGAGGCGCAGGAAGTCCTGATAGACCCCATCGCCCGAAATCGCCGAGAGGTAGCGCTGGGGCAGGGACTTCTTGAAGGCGAGGTACTCCCGGTATTTCTGGTTCTGCACCGGGGAGAAGCTGCGCTGCGCCCAGTCCTCAGCCGGAAGATAGACCTCCATCCAGTTTTCGTTCACCTCGCGATACACCTGGTTGAGCTTTTCGAGGTCGTTTCCGAACTTGCGGCTGAGATGCCGCCGGTAGAGGTCCACCGACTCGGGTGTGATGAGCGACACGCTCTGCGAGAACATCAGCATCTTGTGATCAGGCGGGAGCGTCTTCTGGAACGCGCGCCAGTCTTCAACAAAGCGCCTGTTGACACGCACGGGCGGGTTCACCTTTTCGAACGAAGCCCATTCCGTTCCGATCCAGATGTTGTAGTCCGAAACGTCTTCGTTGTACTTCGCTTCGATGTACTTCCGGTAGAGGCTGTCCTCTTTGTAGAAGTAGCGAGGGATCGGCACGAATTCGTTCTGGTCCACCGGGCTCGTGAACGAGGTCGAGATCATCAGCACGAACGGGTACACCATCGTGATTGCGCCGAGGGTGAGCAGCACGTAGAGCAGCGCGATGAACGCCCGAACCTTCTTCTGCTTCCGTCCGACAACGCTGATAATCGGCATGGTTCGCTATGCCTCCGCCGTCTTGAACTGAAGCCGCGAGAGGATGCGGAGCTGGAAGACGGTAAACCCGACAAGCAGCGAACCAAGCAGCCAGGCCATAGCCACCGCGTATCCGAACTTGAGATACAGGAACGCGTTGTACCAGATTTCCAGCCCGGCCACGTGCGTTGCCAGCATCGGCCCTCCGCCGGTCATGGCAAAGATGAAGTCGAACGACCGGAACGCCGCGATGAACGCCCCAACGAAGTTAATGATGATGAGCGGCCTGAGATACGGGATGGTGATATGTGTGATCTTGTGCAGCACACCCGCTCCGTCCAGATCTGCCGCCTCGTACACGTCTTCCGGAACGCTTTTCAGGGCGGCGAGGTATATGATGCACCCCGGTCCTACCGATGCCCAGACTATCGGAATGACGATGCAGAGCATGGCAAGGCGCGGGTCCTGCAGCCAGGTCTGGGCCTCGATCATCGGAATCTGCATCGGCAGGTGGACAGAGCCCGCAAGCGCGTTCAAAGGGGACAGGATGTTGTCGTTGATTCCCGTGAGAAGGCGGTTCAGGACTCCCGCCGGGCTGGGATTGTAGAAGAACTTCCACAGGAACATGATCACGAGGCCGGTTGTAACCGCGGGGAGGTAGAACAGCGTCCGGAACAGAATCTTGCCCCTCGGAATCTCGTGCAGCATCAGGGCAAGCACGATGGGCGTGAAGAAGCCCAGCCCCAGCGACAGAAGCATGTACTGAATGCTGTTCTTGAACGAAACCCACACCTGAGGCGTGAAGAGCACTTCGCTGAAGTTGCCGAGTCCCACCCACGACGTCCCCGCAACGATCTTGTAGTCCTGAAACGCCATCAGCGACCCTCTGGCGAGCGGGTAGTAGGCCCAGAGCGCCACCGACACCAGCGCCGGCGCCATGATCAGCCACGCGAACAGGTTTCTTCTGGTGCGCTTGCGGGGACGGACCGGACGATCAGACGGATCCGTCGTCTCCCATTCGTAGTCCTTGCTGAAGCTCCTCAAAACCGAACGGAAGATGAGGAAGAACAGGGCAGACAGCACGAGCACGACGGCAAGCGCGACCCGCCGACGGAACTCCGCGATGCCCTCCGGCACGATCCCCATCAGCTTCTCATTGCAGTGGTTGACGGCCTTGTCGAGTTCGGCTTTGTAGTCCACCCTGTCCTTTAGCCATACTGCGTCCAGCGGAGGCGTCATCTCGTTATAGATCATCTGGCAGTTGCGGCCGTAAGGCTCGGGCTTGCCGGACTTCAGCGCCTCTTCCAGGGTTGCCTCCCAGCCCGGAGGCGCCTCCTTAACATACTGACCGTAGCCGAACTTCCGGAGGTACCTCGGCGCGATGAACTTGGCGAAGCCGTTTTCGACATAAACCTTGCAGAGAATCTTGGTCGCTTCTTCGCTGGCCCAGAAGCGGATGTACTCCCAGGCCATGTCGCGAACACGCTCGTCCTTGATCTGTGAGTTGATGCCCATCATCGGGCAGTTCAGCTCGTTGCCGCGCTTTCCGTCCGGCCCCTCCGGTATCGGGGCGATCCCGACCAGATTCGGGTTGATGTTCGCCATGCTCTGGTCGTCCATATACGTGAAGCGCATGCCGATTTTGCCTAGGTCCCAGAGCTTGGAGTAGTCCATCTCCCGATACGCAACGCCGCGATACTGCTTGCCATTGCGCTCCCACTTTTCGCGGCCCAGGCGCTGATAGAACTTGAGCGCGGTCACGGCGTTCTCGTCGTTGAACACGGCGCGCCAGGTGCCGTCCGCGTCCTGAACGACAGCTTCTCCGCCGGCGGACCAGAGGATATCTATGAACCACCATGATGCGTGCGGCCCGGCGGCGATCCCGAGCCCGTACTGCCCCTTCTCAGGATATGTGAGCTTCTTCGCATACTCGAAAAGCTCGTCCCAGTTGCGAGGGGGGCGGTTCGGGTCGAGGCCCGCCTCGCGGAAAAGGTCCTTGCGATACTGCAGGGTGATGACGTACGTCTGGTAAGGTATCGCCCAGATGTGACCCTCGCGCTTGATGACCTGCCAGACCGGTGGGTAGATGCGTTCGGAGAGGTCTTCTTCCTTCGCCCACTGCTCGACATAATCGTCGAGCGGATACAGGAACTTCTGCTGGATGTAGCTGTCGCTGATGCGGAAATTGACGTACAGCACGTCCGGGGCCACTCCGCCTGCCATCGCCAGCAGAGGCCCCACCTCCATGCTCATTCCGGGCGCGCTCAGCCCGCGGAAGCCCTCGAGTTCCACATTCGGATGAAGCTCCATAAACCGCTCGACAATGGCCCAGCGGGCCTTCTCCGGGACGCTCCGGCCCTCTTTGAGCGGAAGCTGCCAGACCTTGAGCCTGATCGTGTCATCGTCGCGCGCAGCACCGGCAGGCGCGACAAGCGCAAGGATAGTCACGAAGGCGAAAACCGCACTGTAAAGCCGCCTCGTCAATGCTCCGCGCCCTCGCATCCGTCGTATCGCAGAACGACCGCCAGCGTTTCGGAAGGGCGCTCCAGAATCTGTTCGAATGCCGCGGCGGCTTCGGAAAGGGGGAATTCGTGACTGATCAGGTCGTCCACGACAACCCTGCCCTCGGCGATCAGACGGATGAACTCCTGCAAATTGCGTCCCTCGCTCCAGCGCACGAGCGGGTAGGGGAGGTCCACGGCATCTTTCTCATAGCTCTCGTCGTAGCGTCCCGGGCCCGCAGCTCGCGAAATGGTAATCTCCGCTTCTTTCGAGAAAAACAGGTTCCGGTCAACATCCAGTTGCGCAACGCCCACAATCACGACGCGCCCGTGAAACCGCACCCATTCGAGCGCCTGCCGAACGGGCTCTGACGATTTCGTCGCGACGCACAGAAGCACCGCGTCCGCGCCATTCCCCTCCGTGACTCGGGCCACGGCACTGGAAACCGCCTCGGCGTTCGAGTATGCCTCAACGCCCTGCTGCCCGGCAATCTGAGCGCGCGAATTCATAAGATCAACAGCAATGACCCTGTACCCGGCCGCAACGCAGATACGCGAAACCAGTTGGCCGAGCACGCCCAGTCCCACCACGACTGCCGTCTCTCCAAACGACAGTCGCGCCTGCCGCACAGCCTGCACCGCAATGCCGCCAAGGCCGGTGAACGCAGCCTGCCGCAGACTGACGGAGTCGGGCAGCGGTATGCAGAGGTGGCGCGATACGAGCGAGTTCGCCACGTGTCCGGCCGGCGCGAAGGAACTGCCGTAGCACCCGACACGGTCGCCGGGAGAGAGATGCTCCATGCCCGGGCCCGCCTGGATGACGACGCCCGAATTCGTATATCCGATGGCCGCATCCGGACGCTTGGCGTCGGGGTTCGCCCGCCGGCCAAGGATGGCCATGGTCTCCGTGCCTGTGCTGATCAGGGAATACGCCGTGCGGGTCAGTGCCGTCTGGGGCCGCAACTCCGGCATCGCAACCTCGCGTATGACTACTGCGCCCTGTCCATCCGTGAAAACCTGCTTCATATGCATTAGACCGTGCATATATCATAGACCGTTACCCGTCTCGAATCAAGCGGCCGTTCAGATGCCCTTTCCGGCGACGCTGTTGAGGCTGTATAATCAGCGCGTCAATGAACACCCACCCATCTCCGATCGGCCGTAGCGGCGTAAGGACTACTCGTTGCCACGCCGCGTAACCGTCCAGGAAGTTCGCGATCTCGCCCAAGGACGCAATGCGAAGGCGTTGCTCGAGCAGGAACTGGCGTCAGCAACCGGCAAGATCGCCCGTCAGTGTCTCGTCTGCGCCCACGCGAATGTTCCGGAAGATGTCGTGATTCTGCGGTGGCGCAAAAGGCTGACCGGGCGGGCTATGCACAAGGGCGACGTCGCGGCCATCGAGGCGCCTCTGCCGAAGACGCGCAAAGCGCTCTATGTCTTTCTGCACGAGTGCGGGCACCTGCATCTTCATCGAAAGACCTCGAAATCCCGGCACAGGCGCGAGTTCGAAGCCGAGCTTTACGCGCACTGCAGGATGCAGGAGGCCGGCATCGAGGTCCCGGAGTCCATGACAGAGAACGCGCGCAGATATATCGCGTGGAAGATCAGGCAGGCGGTGAGGCGGGGAGCGCGCCGTCTCGACCAGGATGCCTGCGACTTCGCTCGTGTTTCCTATCGTTAACGCGTCACGATGTGTTGACGGCGCGGCATGCGGGTGGTAATGTGGAGGCGGAGAGGAATCGCGCGGCGTGTCATATCAACGGCCTGTGCGTGCCGCTCTCTGAAAGGAGATAGACGTTGCGAAAGCTACTTGTCGTAGTGCTTGCTCTCGTGTGCTTCGCGGGAGCCGCTTCGGCGGATTTCTACCTGCAGAAGACGATAGATCTGTCTGCGTTCTTCACAGAGGGATCCGACCTGGGCTCAGTGCCGATGTCTGTCGCTTATGACGGAGTAAGCGCATACGTGGGCGGATACAACGATGCCTCAACTGCGGGCAAGGTGGGCGTGCTGAGAATTGACGGTCTTGCGCCGTCCGCTTCGGCCACTTACACGCCTCTTGCCGGAAGCGTTCTGGATGTGAACGGGCTGGAGGGGTACAACTCCCTGGCCATCGGCCCTTCAGGCGGTGCGCCCGCCCTGTTCGCCGGTAAAGACGGCGCCAACGCGGGCGGATCGAAGATCGTAGCCGTGAATCCGGCTTCCGGAGCGCTTGTCTCGGCGTTCGGCGCCGGAGGTGTTGTGACCAATCCCGGCAGCCGCACCAGAATGCACGGCGGCATTGCCTACGACCCGGGCTTTGCCGGCGCGGGCAGCGGGGTGTCCCATCTCGAGTCGGGCCAGGGCCGCAGGCAGTTGACCGACGCGACCACCGGAGCCGAAATCTACGGCGTGAGCGGCGGCGCGTACACGCCGGGGTTCGTCCTGTTCATATCCACCATCGGAAGCGTGTATCGTGGTCACACATACGACCCGGCAACCGGCGATCTATATGTGCGCGTCAAGAATAACGTCCAGCGCAGCGTCCGCTCGGGCGCCAACAGTGTCAGCGGAAACAGCGTCATTGTTGATCTTACCGACGCGGATACCATCGTCGGCCAGAACATCGGCTTCATATCCGGCGGCGCACCCACCGACGGCGCGGACCTGATCATCTTTAACGACCGCACTTCGGTCGCCGCGGGGCAGCCGTTTCTGACTCAGGTGAAGCTGGCGGCATCTACCGGCGATGGGACAGAGGTGCAGCTCCTGGATGGGTTTGGCGGCATGCTCGCGCTGCCCGACGGCAACGGGCTCTATTCCTTCGCATACTCGCCGATGGATAACGGTCTGGTGATCTCCGACTTTGCGAACAACCAGTTGTATGTGTTCGGGCCGAGCATGGTTCCGGAGCCTTCGGCGCTTGCCGCGCTGGCCGCCGGCGTGCTTTCGCTCGCCGGGGCAATGCGCCGCAGACGCTGACAATACTGCAAGTTCAGGCAAGACATATGGCCGCCGGGAGCAGTTCCGGCGGCCGTTTGTTTGATAGCCTGCCGTGCGGCGACCTAAAGAGCCGAACCCAGTCCAGCTACCGCGGCGCGTGGCAGCCTGTGCACGCCGTCTTCGGGCTGGAACAGGCCGGCGTGGCGCGGCAGCCACGGTGAGTTCGCGTCCGGAGTGTACTGGGGGGAGTTGAGTTCAACTCCGTTCACCGTCGGGATGTGGGCGGCAAACAGAGCGGCGTGAATCAGTGACAGCCCGGGATTCGTCAGGTCCTGAAGCGCAATCGGCATTCCGCGCGCTGCCGCCCATGCCGAAGCGGCGAGGGCGAAACTGTGACCCTTGCAGGTCTTCATCGCCAGGCCGCTCCACCCCTGTTTGAACGCGCCGGGAAGGATATCAAGCCCCGTAAGCCCTTCGTCCAGCATCACGGGCTTTAGCGCGGTCACGGGTTTCCAGTCGTACGGGTGCTCCCCGATGTCACGCGCCGTCGGCTGCTCCAGGTACTCCACCGCTTCGAACGCCTCGCTATCACGTTGGCGAAGGCTCAGAAGATAGTCGCGGACACTGCGCGCATCGGCGTTGCCCTCGTTGCTGTCCACGGTCAGACGGGGAGCGGCCACGCCGAAGGCCCGGACTGCCCTGAACACCTCGGCGGTTCTCGCCGCGTCATCCTCGGTGTCGCGTCCCAGAATCTTGACCTTGAAGCACCCGTACCCGCGCTCCCGAATCCACGGGCGAACATCCTGTTGAAGGTCGTCACCCCGGCTGACGATAAGCCATGCCGGCATCTCGAAACACGGATCACGAATGATGCGCCTGATGCCGCGCACGGCGCCCTCCGGGAATAGATGATCGGCGGACGGAATGGGCACCGGAGCATCATAGAACGCAAACGCGCTGAGCCCCGACGCCAGTCCCGCGGCATCGTGGATGGCGGCGTCGAACGGACTCAGGCACATCGCGCGGGCCAGCAGCGACGGCACGGGGGAGTCCATTGCGCAGACATTGTCGTGCAGTCGCAGACCCAACTCGAGCGGATGAGCGCTC
>Ga0255341_1003958_pt1 | contig 16066 bp, 14 predicted proteins | sample wastewater_treat_8_FD_192418 | JGI IMG/M metagenome (GOLD analysis project Ga0255341, IMG submission 192418) | Wastewater microbial communities from Lulu Island WWTP, Vancouver, Canada - plant12 | ecosystem: Engineered > WWTP > Wastewater > Unclassified | place: Canada: Vancouver, British...
ATGAGATGAGCGCCGCGCTGGGGCTGGCGCAGCTGCGCCGCATTGAAGAATTGCTGAACAAACGCCAGCAGGTGGCCGATTGGTATGCCAGCCGCCTGGCGAACATCGATGGCGTGCAGATACCCTTGATCGCGCCTGAGACCACACGCGTATCCTGGTTCGTCTACGTCATCCGCGCGGCTCCCGGGCTTGACCGTGATGCCCTTGCCGAGAGACTGCAGCTCAGGGGCATACCGGTCCGCCCTTACTTTCTCCCCATCCACCTGCAGCCTTACATGGTGGATAAGTTCGCGTACCAGCTGGGAGATTACCCCGTGACGGAAGACCTTGGAAGGCGCGGGCTAGCGCTGCCTTTCTCAGGTAAGATGACCGAAGAACAGGTTGACCTGGTTTGCCGGGTATTGGCGCAGTGCGTTGCGAAATAAGGTTTGAGGTGGAATGAGCCAGCGCCAGGCGTTTTACCCGCCCAAGAAAGCCGGTATTTTGCTGCACGCGTTCCTATCGCTGCTCCTGCTGGGGGGCATAGCGTTTCTCCTCGTGCTGGCATTTTCACAACCGCCGAGCTGGAGGTTGGTCTTTTACCTACTGGGAGTTATTTTACTGGGTATGCTGCTGCCGCTGGCGGCTTACCGCGGCTACGCCCTGTTAAAAGCGGATTACAGCCTTGAACGCGATGGGTTACAGGTGCGCTGGGGGCTGCGCTCAGAAGACCTGCCGGTGACCGATGTGTTATGGGTGCGCCCGGCATCTGACCTGGTAAAGCCGCTGACCCTGCCAAGGCTCGCGCTGCCCGGCGCCATACTGGGTATATCTCACCACGACGAGCTGGGGGAGGTGGAATTTATCGCCAGTAGCGCGCGGCATTTGGTGATCGTTGCTGCGCTGGAAAAGACATTGATCCTTTCTCCCGCTGACCCTGAGGATTTCTCCCGCCGCTTTCAGCGGGTGATTGAAATGGGAAGCCTTTCGCCCCTGCCGGCGCACACCACCATTCCAGCCGCGTACATGAACCAGGTCTTCAAAGATCCGCTGGCAAAAGCGCTGATGGTGCTGAGCGCTGTCATCACGCTGTTGCTGCTGGTGGCGACCGGTCTCCTCATCCCGTCCCGCGAGGTGGTATCCATCGGCTATGACTTCAACGCCCTTCCGATGACCCCGGTTCCATCCAACCGCCTGCTGATGCTGCCGGTGATCGCCCTGTTCTTTGTTCTGTTAGACCTTATCGCCGGTCTTTTTTTGTACCGCCGCGCAGAAACCAGAGCCATCAGTTACCTCATCTGGGCGGCTGGCATCCTCTCCCCGCTGCTGCTGTTGATCGCGGTATTGCTGACCACCCTGGTGCGGGTGTAGCGTGGGGGTTCCTTTATACCCCGTTCAATTGATCTTTGGCGTGCTGCTGGCCGCGCTGGTGGCGTACGCCGCTTACCGCGCGCGCTCGCTGGATCGAAGCGGGGCGCTGGCGGCTTTTTTGCTGGGAGCGGTCGTGTTCAGCATTGGCGGGCTCCGCTGGGCGCTGGTGCTGCTCACGTTCTTCATCACCTCCAGCGGGCTTTCTCACCTGTTCAGGGTGAAGAAACAGAAGGTGGAGGAACAGGCGGTTAAAGGCGGACGCCGCGACGCCTGGCAGGTAGGGGCAAACGGCGGGGTTGCGGGGCTGGCAGCGCTGCTCTCCCTGGCCATGCCTCAATCGGTTTTGCCATGGCTGGCGTTCGCTGCGGCGTTCGCGGCTGCCAACGCGGATACCTGGGCGACTGAACTGGGGGTGCTCAACCGCTCCTGGCCGCGCAGGCTGACCGACTGGAAGAGGGTGCCTCCGGGCACTTCAGGCGCCGTGAGCCCGGCGGGCACGCTGGCTGCCACGGGCGGCGCGCTGCTCGTCGCGTTGATGGCGGTGGCGTGTTGGCCTGTGGTCAACACAAGTTTTCAGGAAAAGCTGGTGTGGGGGCTGGTCATCTTGCTCGCTGGCGTGTTTGGCAGCCTGGTGGACAGCCTGTTAGGCGCGACCCTTCAGGTGATATACTGGTGCCCGGCGTGTGAAAAAGAGACCGAAAAACACCCGCTGCACAGTTGTGGCAAGCCAACCCGTCGCGTTAGGGGGTGGAGCTGGCTGAACAATGACGTGGTAAACCTGGCCTGTACCTTCAGCGCCGCGCTGCTGGCGTGCCTTTTGGGGCTGGTCCTCCGTTAACATCCTACTTAACAAATATGCAATAAAATATTCCTTGCATGTGCACGGTTGTATAATGTTTCTACGGAAAAACGCAAGGAGAGACGACCTCTTTGGCGGTTTTGGCATTGAGAATCGCTTAACTCCGGGGTTGGTGAATGAGTAATTGCAAAATGGAAGAAAACCGCAGGCACAAAGCCCAGGGTATGGTTGAGTTCGCGCTTATCCTCCCCATTTTTCTTGTTTTAATCCTGGGTATCTTTGAAATGGGGAGGTTACTCTATATATTTACCGCCGCGTATACTTCTGCGAGAGAAGCGGCGCGCTATGGAGCAGCCTCGGGTGAAAACTCCGAGGATGGCGTTCCTTACTATAAAGACTGCGAAGGAATTCGCAACGCGGCAAAAAAAATCGTCTTGCTGACCCCGCTTGCCGATGAACAGATTGATATTCGCTATGATTCAGGGCCAACTACCGCGCCGGCTTGGAATAACCGTTTAACCTGCCCGTATGATGCCCAATCTGGAGACCGGATAAGCGTCCGCGTGCAGGTAAATTATCAACCTTTACAGTGGTTTCTCCCATTAAACCCCATAACCATTTATTCCACTTCAAGCCGAACAATCCTGAAAGAAATCCAGGTTTCTGTAAGCCCTTCATTAAAAACAGAGAACGGGGTTGTGACCGTCACTCGACCGACCCAAGAGAATTACCCGAACCACGGCTGTTCGGTTATCGATAGCAGCATTATGGGTTAAAGGCGAACGGGAACCTGTAATGAAAATGGCGTGGCGAAAAATGAACTTATTCGGCTCAACAAAGGATAACCGTATGAGGTCAGGTCAAAGCCTGGTCGAGTTTTCATTAATTCTCCTGCTGCTGTTGATGCTTGTCGCGGGCGTGGTTGACCTGGGGCGTTTAGCCTTTACCGTAATTGATTTACGCGACGCTGCGCAGGAAGGTCTTTCTTATGCGATCATTGACCCAACCAATTGCGCTGAAATCGAAGCGCGGGCAATGGCGGTTCGAGAAAACACAGGGCTTTCTCCCATTAATAGTGTTGAAATAAAAATTGATGGAAGTAAATGCAACCTGGCGCCAGCCAACCAGGCCTGCGCCGGACATGAAGTAAAAGTTGTGACCCACTTAGATCAGTTTATTTATATTTCGCCTATCGCAGATCTCATCGCCGGGTTTGTCAACCAACCCATCAGCGCGACCGCGGTTGGTTCCATCCTGACGCCGGTTTGCCATTAATCTGGTCAGTTCAGTAAAAAAAAGGAGTGTGAAGAAATGAAAACAATTCCAAGAACCGCAAAAGCCCAGGTCATTGTCGTTTTCTCGCTGGTATTGGTGGCACTGCTCGTGTTCACCGGATTGGCGGTTGATGGCGGGCTGGCGTACGCTGATCGGCGAGCTGACCAGAATGCCGCCGACAGTTCCGCGCTGGCTGGTGCCAGCAGTATTGCCAATACGATCAATCAATCTCCAACCACTCCTTGCGCTACGCTGACCAATGCAGCCATTGCCGCTGCCAAACAGAATGCCGCAAAGAACAACCTGACCATTGAGAATAACCTGGATAACCACAACGGCGTTGAAGTGACCTGTTACCCGAACAACGTCTATGATGTTCGTGTGATGGTCACTACCGAGACAGAAACCAGTTTCATGAAGCTGCTTTCAGCAAACTCAGTTTCAAACACGGTTGAGGCTGTGGCGCATGTTGAACTGAAATCCAGCCCCGGGGGCGTTCTGGCAGGGGGCTTAGGGTTGCTGGCCCTCAGTAAGACCGCCTCGAGCGGTGTGACTTTAACTGGTACTGGGAATATCGGAACGAAAGATGGAGACATCCATATCAATTCCAATGGTGACAATGCCTTGCTCTTAGCAGGCACCGGCACGGTGATCGGTCAAAATATCAAGGCGGTAGGAGGGTTTAATACCACTGGCACAGGTAATGCGACCGCCACTGCGCGATTTGATATCGGGAAAAACTTGCCCCTCAAGGGCACCGGTAATGTCAAAGGCGATATGATTAATGTGAATGGAAATGTTAATTTGACAGGCACTGGTAGCTTGATCGCCAGGAATGGGAGCGGGGTCATAAATGTCAATGGCACAGTCACCGTCACTGGCACAGGCACGGTTTCTCCTGCCGCTCACAAAGGCGGGGCTAGCCCGGTTCCGACCATTGAAGACCCCTTCATCCCCCTGGTGAATAACGGTTATTTCGCGCCCCCAGCCAAACCAGCTGGCGCTTGCCCTGCTGCGTCTTTTAACGATAATAAGAATCATACTATTTCCCCGGGTTGCTATAGTAGTATTTCGAACACAGGGACTGGCAAGCTGACAATGAATTCCGGAGATTACTGGATTACCACTGGTGGTATCGTAAATTCTGGAACCGGTTCGATTACAATTAATGACGGTTCTACCATTTATGTCGATAAGGGTGATTTCACTTTGACCGGTACCGGGAACATCACGGCGAGAGAAGTGCTGTTTTATATGGGGAAGAACGCGGGCACGTTCTCGCTTACCGGTACTGGAAGTGTATCCGTTACCCCGAAAACGACGGGTCCATACAAAGGGCTGACTTTGTTTGTTGACCCCGCCAATAATAAACAGGTAGCGCTTACCGGCACTGGAAATGTGACCAGCATAAACGGAACATTTTACGCGCCATCCAGCGCGCTCGTGCTGAAGGGCACTGGCGGTACTTCTGTATTAAGAGCGCAGGTTATCTGCAGCACCGCCGAGTTAACCGGCACTGGTAATTTAACACTGCAGTATGACGGCGACCTGTTTTTCGGCGGCGACGGGCAACCTGCTTCTGTGATCATGCTGAAAAAGTGACCTGCGGGTAGCCGAGCGAACCACGAGTTAACCTGAGATATAAATAACCAGGCTTTCATCAGACAGCCTGGTTGTTTTTATTACGCTGCAAATCATCCCTTTGTACACGGGGCGCGGCGTGAAATCGTTATGGTTTTCCTGGAGAGGACGACTTCTTCTTTTGTTGCCCTGGCCGCCCTGGCTCCACCGCCAGCCTGTACCCGACTCCGCGTAAGGTAAGGATTAATTTGGGGCGGCGCGGGTTCTCCTCGATAGCCTGGCGCAGCCAGCTCATGTGCACATCCAGAGAACGCGTGTCGACGGTGTAATCCGTTTCCCACGCCTGGCTGAAGAGCGCTTTGCGTTCCACCACTTCGCCGGCGTGCTGCATGAGAATTTTAAGCAGAATGGTCAGCCGCGGTGTAAGCCGCGCCTGCCTGTCGCCAATGGTGACGCGCTTCTCTGTAACATCCAGCGAAATGGGACCAGCCACCAGGTCGTAATTGTTTTGCCCGGGCAGCAGGTGGCGGATGCGGTTGATGAGCTTTTGCATGGTAAAGGGCAGCACCAGGATGACATCGGCATCGTAGTGGTCGTTGGGGTCGCTGTTGCTGTCAATCACCAGGATGAGCGCCAGACCGGGCTGTTTCTGGCGCAGCGCCTGAACGATACGTTTCCCGTTGGTGCGCATGGAAGAAGCGTCCACCACGATCAGGTTCGGCACCGCCAGGTCCAGCTGCGCCAGCGCAGCCGCGCCACTGGGAACGCTTTCCACCAGATAGCCTTTTTTGGTCAACCCGGCGGCAAAGGAAGGGTGGTCGGTACGTTTACCTTCGATCAGTAGAATGCGTGGTTTCGACAATTTGATAAAGCCCTTGTGTATCAGTAGTCGACAAATGATGAATGGCAATACAGCAGGTGATATTTACTTGTCGGGTGCGAAAGATCGGCGGGCTGCCTTCTACAAGTTACCCTCAAGCGCTGAACTCATTTCTGCACCCGCCTGGCAAAGTAAAAGTATTATACCCTATCCTTAAAAAAAGCAAGTTCCTTGAAAGGCTTTTCTTAAGAAACTGTCCTTCATCTCCCTTCAAGTTGCGCGCGCTTTACCGACGTGTTAGAATATTAATCAACGAAATCAGCAATGCCTTTGGAGGTTGTTTGTGACCCGTATGGTGGAGGTAGTCATCGATAGCGTGAGGGTGAGCCTGACCAACCAGCAGCGCATAGTGATGCTGCGCGAAGCGGGCCGCGAGCGTTACCTGCCGATATGGATCGGCCCATACGAAGCTGAGGCCATCACCATCTCGTTACAGGAGATCGAGGTCGCCCGACCCCAAACTCACGACCTGTTGCTGCAGTCGCTCACCCAACTTGGCGCGCGCCTGATCAGGGTGGAAGTTGTTTCCCTGAAGAAGGATGTGTTTTACGGTAACCTGGTGCTTGAACTGGATGGAAAACTGTACGATGTGGACGCCCGACCTTCTGACTCGATCGCGCTGGCGGTGAGAGCGCATGTGCCCATCCTGGTGAACAGCGAGATTCTGCGCGAAGCCGGTCTCACCCCCGAGGTGGATATTCAAGCTGAAGTGCTGGATGTTGAGGAAGAACCCGCACAGGAAGCAGAAGGCGATATGGAAAGCGAAGAAACGAGCAAACGCCTTTCTTTGTTTGAAGAGTTTCTGCAAAATGTGAACCTGGACGATGTGGCTGGTGACAGCGGTGCGCAGGAGGATGACAGCGCGGCGGGTGAGGGCAGCCAGGGGGACCGAGATGACAAGTAATCCTCTTAATAAAAGTTGAAGAAGGAAAACCATGAGCGATTTCGATGATGCCGCCACCGTTATCCAGTCACAGCCGTACAGCCGTGAAGCCGAAGAGGCTGTGCTGGGATCCGTGTTGATCAACCCCGAATCTTATTATGAGATCTCGGAGGTCATCAAGCCTGACGACTTTTATATCATCCGCAACCAGTGGATTTGGAGGTCGTACATCCGGCTTCACGAAAGGCGTATTCCCATCGACATCCTGACCGTGAGCGAAGACCTGCAGGAACAGGGTCAACTGGGTGAAATTGGAGGACAGGCTTACCTGCTGGGGCTGGTGAACCAGACGCCCTCATCGCTGCATGGCGCGGCGTACGCGCAGTTTGTTGAGCAAGCCGCCATTCGGCGCCGCATGCTGACCGCTGCCAACGAAATGGCCAGGTTGGCGTACGACCAGGAGAAGGACATCCGCACCATCCTGGATGAGGTGGAGAAGTCAGTGTTCAGCCTTGGCGCTTCACGTGTGCGCCATGACCTCAAACCCGTGAATGAGGTGGTGAGCGAATACTATGACTATGTAGATGAGCAATCCAAAAGGGATGAAGAGCTATCCGGCGTGCCGACCGGTCTGTATGACCTGGATAAGTTGTTGGGAGGGATGCAGAAATCAGATTTGCTGATCGTCGCAGGTCGCCCGGGCACTGGTAAAACAGGCTTTCTGCTCTCGGTCGCCAAAACGGCTGCCCAGAAGTATAAAAAGAACGTGGCTATGTTTTCGCTGGAAATGTCCAACCAGCAGCTGGTACAGCGCTTGATCGCCCAGGAAACCGGCATTGATACCCTGCGCCTGCGTACCGGCAAACTGCAAGACCATGAGTGGGATGTGTTCACCAAAGCGATCGATGTGCTGTCGGCTACCAACATCTGGCTGGATGATACACCCGCCATTACCCCGCTGGCCATGCGCACCAAATGCCGCCGACTGGATAACGAACACAAACTGGACCTGGTCCTGGTGGATTACCTGCAGTTGATGAGCAGCGACTCGCGTAACGAAAACCGGGTGCAAGAGGTCTCGTATATTTCACGCAGCCTCAAGGCGCTGGCGCGCGAACTGAATGTGCCGGTGTTGGCGGCTGCGCAGCTTTCGCGCGCGGTTGAAAGCCGCGAAGAAAAGAAACCCGTACTCTCTGACCTGCGCGAGTCGGGCAGCCTGGAACAGGATTCGGATATTGTTATTTTCATTCACAAATTAAAAGAAAGCGACAAAATCACGAACCTTATCGTTGCGAAGCACAGGAACGGTCCAACCAGCCCCGGGGTAGGGGTGGTTTTCCTGGAAAAGCTGGCGAAATTTGAAAACGCCGCCCCTGCTGCAAGTGAACCAGCGCCGGAAACAAGGTAAAAAAACCGCCATGTCTGAATTTGACGGATTCACTGCTGGCAGGAACGAATCGATCCCGCTGCCCGCCAGCTTTTTCACCCACCTGCTGACGGCCATCGATGACCTGGACGAGATGCGTATTACTCTCTACGCCTTCTGGTATCTATCCGGGCAGATAAAGGAACCGCGCTACCTGGGTTGGATGGATATTTTGCAAGATAACCTGTTGATGGCTTCTTTCGGCACGACAATGGATGAACAAACAACCCGGCTGGAAGAAGCGCTGCGGCGCGCCTGCGACCGCGGCACACTGCTGGAAGCGCGCTTTGAAGATAAACGCTTTTACTTTCTCAACGGCGAGCAAGGAAAAGCGGCCCTGGAAGGGCTGAAAAACGGCGACTGGGACCCTGAAACTGCGCAGTCACTGCCATTACGGCTGCAAAAGGAGCGCCCAAATATTTTCAGCCTGTACGAGCAGAATATCGGACCGCTGACGCCGATACTCTCAGAAACGCTGCAAGATGCCGAAGCCACTTATTCCGCGGAGTGGATCGAAGACGCGATTCGCATCGCGGTCACCAGGAACGTGCGTAACTGGCAGTATATTGAAGCGATATTACGATCATGGAAAGAGAAAGGGCGCGATGGAACCGATCGAAAATCCGCTGAAGAAAAGCGCAAACGGGATAGCGAAGGGAAGTATGCCGACTTCATCATCACCTGATGAACCCCCCGCTCCCTCAGAGGTTTGCCCAATTTGCGGTGGCGTGGGCTTTTTACACCGCGACCTGCCGCTGGAACACCCGGAATTTGGCAAGCTGGTGCCATGCGTGTGCCAGCAGAATAAAATGATCCAGGCAGCGCGCAACAGGTTGTACGAGTTGAGCAACCTGGCGGCTTTCAAGAACATGACTTTCTCCTCTTATTCCGTTCAGGGCAGGCTGGGCTTGGCGGATGAGCAAATTCGCTCGCTGCAATACGCGCTCAGCCAGGCGCAGCAGTTCGCCGCCGCACCGCGCGGCTGGCTGCTGTTGATGGGGTCTTATGGCTGCGGTAAAACGCACCTGGCGGCAGCCGTGGCCAACACCTGCGTGGAATTTGGCATGACCACCATCTTCCTCACCGTACCGGACCTGCTGGACTGGCTGCGATACTCGTATGATGCCGCCGACGCCACCTTTGAACAGCGCTTTGAGGAGATCCGCAACGTGCCTTTATTGGTACTTGATGACCTGGGCGCGCACAACGCCACCCAATGGGCGGCAGAGAAGTTATTTCAAATTATCGATTACCGCTACACGCGCAAGCTGCCCACGGTCATCACCACCAACCTCGACCTGGAAGACCTGGATGACCGCATCCGCTCACGCCTGCAGGACCCTGACCTGGTGACGACCGTGCATATCAACGCGCCGGATTACCGCTCGCCCGTCAAGGAAAGGCGAGACCCGCTGCTCTATCAACTGCAATTGCTTTCTGACCGCTCGTTCGGCAACTTCAGCCTGCGCGAGCCCGAGCAACTTGCTCCGGAGGTGCAGTTGAACCTGGAGAAAGTATTCAGGGCGGCGCAGGAATTCGCTGAAAATCCACGTGGCTGGCTGGTGCTCACCGGCACTTACGGCTGCGGCAAAACACACCTGGCGGCGGCGATTGGCAATTACCGCAAAGGGATGGGCGACGCCCCGGTGTTTGTGGTGGTGCCTGACCTGCTTGACCACCTGCGCGCTACTTTTAATCCTACAAGCGGCACCTCGTACGATGACCTGTTCAGCCGGGTGCGTTCTGCGCCGATATTAATATTGGACGACCTGGGCACGCAGAGCGCTACTCCCTGGGCGCGAGAAAAACTGTACCAGATATTCAATGAAAGGTACAACGCCAAATATCCTACGGTCATTACCATGTCCACCACGCTGGAGGATTTGGACGCGCGCATCCGCAGCCGTATGCTGGATACGCGGCTGTGCTCGATCATTGAAATACTCGCGCCTTCCTATCGCGCCGGGGTGATTAAAACCTCCGTGCGCAAAGCACGTTCCTGACAGAATGGTTTGATCGCGACCGGGCGCAAACCCGCCAGAGGGTGAAGCGGCGCGGGCAGTGACGGGTCCTTTCTGCTCGGCAGGTGAATGACCGACGCGCGGGGTTTGCGCAACCTTCGCCAGCGCCTGTATTATTGCGGCGTCACTTCGGAGGTACAGGCGGGGCAGCGACTGGCTTTAAGGGGGATCTGGCTGAGGCAGCGCGGACAGGCGCGCGTTACGGGGGCGGTTTCTGCCTGTTTTTTCGTCAGCCGGTTGATTACGCGTACCAGTAAGAAAATAGCCAGGGCGATCAGCAAGAAATCAACAACATTGTTAATGAAGACGCCATAGTTCAGTGTCGGTGCACCGGCAGCCTGCGCCTCCGCCAGGGTGGCGTACCTGTGGCTGGTTAAACTGACGAACAGGTTGGAAAAATTCACCTCGCCCAGCAGTAAACCTATCGGCGGCATGAGAATGTCGTTCACCAGTGAAGAGACAATCTTGCTATATGCCCCGCCAATGATCACGCCAATTGCCAGGTCCATCACGTTGCCGCGCATGATAAATTTCTTAAAATCTTCCAGCATTTTTTGCTCCTTGAACATGATCGTTTAAAACGGGTTCAATTTACTGGAAAAGAATGGCTCTGTCAATGGACGACCCCCTGGATTGGAGGAGTGCGTGTTAGAATTATGCGCGTGATTTCCAGGTTAAGCACTATCTCGAAGAAATACCCGCGCCAGTTTTGGCTGGTGTCTTTGATAATGCTGCTGGCGTGGCTGTTTCACAGCCTGATATGGCCGTACTTGATGCTGTACATCAGCCAACGTCTGGGTGAGCCGCTATCCAGCGTGGCCTGGTTGATGACCCTTAACGCCGCGGTTGGCATGGTGACCACATTCCTGGGTGGCGCCATTGCAGACAGGTTCGGGCGTAAAGGGGTGATGGTCTTCTCGCTGATTTTTTCCGCGCTGGGCTGGTTCCTCTTTCGTGCGGCTGGCACACTGCCGGTTTTCGCGCTGCTGCTTGTGGTCACGGGCGCCAGCACCCCTTTGTATCGCCTGGCTTCTGACGCCATGGTCGCCGATCTCATCCCTGAAGCCAACCGGCTGGACGCTTATTCCGTGCTGCGTATGGGCAATAATTTCGGCGTTGTCCTTGGGCCCGCGATCGGCGGCTACCTGGCGTCCATTTCCTATGGGATTACGTTCGGCGTGATTGGGGTGGGGTTTGGGCTGATCGCGGTTTTTGTCGCGCTGCTCATTATTGAAACCAAGCCAGCCTCAAGCAAACCCGTGGTGGTGACAGCACCTGCCAGCGGGGGGTACCTGAGGATCTTTAAAGACAGGGTGTTTATGGTAATGATGGGTGCATACACCTTGAATCGTATCAGCACCTCGATCCTGTGGCTGCTGTTGGCGGTGTACGCCAAGCAAAATTTCGGGGTCTCTGAAAAAATGTTCGGGTTCATTCCGATGACCAACGCCTTGATGGTCGTGCTTTTTCAGTTGATGGTAACGCGGCAGGTCAACCGTTTCCGCGCTGAAACAGCCATGACGACTGGCGCTCTGATTTACGCCATTGCCATCTTTTGTGTTGCCTTTGGCAGTGGCTTTTGGTGGTTCTGGTTGTGCATGGTGGCTGCCACTATTGGGGAGATGATCCTCGTGCCCACCACCACCACCTTCACCGCCAGCCTGGCGCCGGAGGATATGCGCGCACGTTATATGAGCCTGTACGCGCTCACCTGGGGTATCGGCACCGGTCTGGGGCCGCTGCTGGCAGGGTATGTCAGCGACGCGTTCACCCCGCGGGCGATGTGGTACGCCGCCGGGCTGGTGGGTTTTATTGGCTTTCTGGCGTTTTCGCTCATCGCCAGACTGAACAAACCCAGCCCGCATGGTTTTATGCATCCCTCCGCAGAAGATGCGCATGGGATGGGTCAGCGGTTGGCGCGCGGGGAAAGACGTTCTGATTGCGAATAGTCATCGGTTTCTGTATAATGCAATAAATGCGAAAACTTTTCCGCTTGCTGGTGATTGTAACCGTGTCCGCGCTGCTGGGGGCGGCTTCTTCTGGGGCGGTATGGGCGCAGGAATCAGATTCGGTCTATGTCCCTGAAACAGGGCACTGGATCTGGGGAGAATTCCTGCGCACTTATAACAGCGTTTCAGACCCGCTGCTGTATTTTGGTTACCCCATTACTGATGATTTCACCGACCCCATCAGCAAATTACGAGTGCAGTATTTTGAAAAGGCGCGCTTTGACCTGGTGGAAACCCCTTCAGGGCCTGTGGTGCGGCTCGCGCCTTTGGGCGAACTGCTGCACGAAGCTGGCAACCCGCTGGCTAATATCCCCCGCGAAGGGCCTGCCTGTAAAGCGTATCAAACGGGTTTTTCGGTATGTTACGCGTTTTTGCAATATTACGAAGCCCATGTTGGCGAAACTCACTTTGGCATGCCGCTTTCAAACGTGGAGGTGGAGGATGGGCGTTACGTGCAATATTTTACACGCGCGCGAATGGAATGGTGGCCAGACCGTGCTGCGGGCGAACGTGTGGTGTTGACTGATCTGGGCAAGCTTTATTTTGATCGAGTGGTGGCTGACCCTGAGTTGCTTAAATCCAACCCTCCTCCCAGCCTGAGCAGCAGCTTGATGACCCCACGGGTGCGGGTGTTTACCCAAAAATCATTGATCGGGGTAGAGGAATCACAGAGCGTGTTTGTGGTCGTTCAAGATCAATACGCGCGACCGATTGAGGGTGCGCAGGTGGGCGTAACGCTGAGTTTTATGCCTGACACACGCGAGTTCTACCGCCTGCCCGAAACGAACGAGCACGGCATCAGCCAGTTTACGTTCACCACTCCGCAAATCCCCGTAAAATCGGTCGTCAAGGTGCTCGCTGATATCACTTTCAGAGGGCAGCACGGCAGCGGGCGCTCCTGGTTCAGAATCTGGTGGTAAAAAGGATATAAAAAACCCTTCATCAGGTGGATGAAGGGTGATCAACTCCCTGGTCTTTCGTTTAGCGCTTGAGAAGTTCGGCGCGCAGCCTTTCATATTCTGTTTGATTGGGCGGGTTGAGCGAGATGATCTTCTCAACAATCGCGAGCGACCCTTTTACGTTATTCTCAACCAGTAACTTCTCCGCCAGCTTATCCAGTTTTTCGATCGCAGTGCTGGTTTTTTTATGCGAAGTGTAATAGGACACCATACAACGTTGAAGACCATCGGAATCTGGTTTTTCACTCAGGATGGCATCCAGGAAGTTTTCGGCATCGCCCAGGTGATTCTCGTCTTCCAGCAACTTGATGTAGGCGTCCACTTCGTTGAGCGCCGCGGGTTCCATCTCCAGGCGTTGATACAGGTCAACGAGGGCCACGCGGGTGGATCTATCCAGCGGCGAGAGGCTGCGCAGCTGTTCAAAGGCCTTCACCGCTTCTTTGTAATTCAGGCTCTGCATTTCGATATCCGCCAGGCGGTTCAATATCTTTATCGATTGCTCCCGGGTAGACCGCGACTGGCGGGCAAGCATGAGGGCGGAATGATAGGCGTTGCGCGCTTGTTCAAGGTCAGCTAGAAGATATTGCACGTTGGCCAGGTCCATATACTGCTCGATCAATTCAGCGTTGCGCCCGTAGGAACGCAGCAGGTCGATCAGGTTGCGCCGAACTGAAATGTCCATAGGTACCAGCCTGGTCACCCGGGTAAGCAGGCGGATTGCCTGCGCGGCGTCTCCACGGACGGTGTAGAGACGCGCCACCTGAATGAATTTTTCAACCGCCTCCTGAATACGCCCTTCGTTCACCAGTATCTCGCCGATCTGAATGTGGAGGGGCAGGTAAGAGGGCGCGTAAGAAAGGGCTCTGAAGGCTTCTTCCATCGCGGAACGGTTCTTCCCCTGCGTCGCCAGTTGGCGCACTTCAGCCAGGGATTCCACCACCTGACTGCTGGTGGAGTCCATCAACATTTCAGCCAGCGGCAGCGGCGGGCTGCCCTCAGGGGCGGGCGGGAGTTGCTCGCGCGCGGCTTTGAGGTAATCGCGCCAATCAGGTCGGCTCAATTGTTCACGAATGACCGCGCAAAGGTTCCTCAGGTCCCTCTCGTGCGAGATAAAAGCCAGCGATTCAAAGATCGGGTCATAGAGCTGCAACAGGTCGCCAGCCTCTTCGGGTGGCACGGTTTCAGCATCTGCCAGCATCAAGGCATGCAGGAAGTTGGAGGAAGCTTCTTTTAACTGCGCGGCTTCAAAATGGATCTCTCCCATGATCAGGTTTGAAGCGAGCGCGTAGGCCGGGTCCATCACTGACTTTTGCAGGTGCGGATATGATTTATCAGGGTCAGATTCACGGAGCAAATATCCCAGCAGGTAATGCGCGGCAGAGAGGTCAAGGCTGATGTTGATCGCCCGCTCTAGTTCAGCCGCGGCTTCAAGGTTTTCTCCTTTTGTTTGTAAGTCAATGCATTCACTGATGTGGTAGAGAACCCGCTTGTGGCTGGCTGCTTCTGCCTTTTCGCTCGCGCTGCTATCTGGCACGAAGTTTTGAAGATCACGGGGGTTGGCGGCCGGATGATTGGTTTCCTGGTCTTCAAACAAAAAACCGGCCATTTCTTTCAACGCCATCACCCGCGCTTCCGTCATCGGGTCATTGCCGGTCAGCTCTTCGGGTTCCTGAACTGCTGTTTCTATCTCCCTCACCTGTGCCATACGCGCAGCACCTCGCGGTTCTCCGCTTCGATCGCGCAGGCGCAAAGGCTCGTTCTTCTTTAGACTTGCCATCGCGTTGCGAACTTCTACGGCGTCGGGTTTTAACTTTAACGCGTATTCAAGCATCAGCCGGGCTTTGTCGATATTGCCATGCTGCTGTATCACTGCCGCCAGGTCAAGGAACTCAGCCGCGGCTTCGTTCTTTCTGCCCAGTCTCTCATAAATCAACGCCAGGCGGGCGCGCGCGATCTGGTTGTTTGGCTCGATGCGAATGACGGCTTGATAATCAGCGATAGATCTTTCAACATCTTTGGCCTTTAAGTGCAGTTCAGCAGCGCGGAAAAAACTGGTAGACGCTTCAGCCAGCAGCCCCTCGCGCTCGTAAATACGGGCGATGCGTTCCATTGGCATGGGGTCTTCAGGATATTGTGCGGCAAGTTGTTGAAACAACTGCAACGCCTCAATATACTTCTTCTGGTGAAACTTCGCCAGACCGAGACTGGCTTTGGCGATTGGGTTTTCAGGGGCGCTGAGCAGTACTTCAGTGTAGACTCTAACCGCGTTATCCCAATCGTGCTCCCATAAAGCCGCGTGCCCGTTATTCAGTTTTGCCTGCAAAGCCTGATCTGTCAGGTTCATCGGCTGCTCCCGAGCCTGCTATTCAGATGCAATCACCTGCATACTTCCCCAGTTTACACCACTTCTGGCTTCCGTAAGAAGAGGGATATCAAGTTTGTAAGCTGCTTCCATAATCCCGCGCACAAGCTGGCTGGTGAGCGCAATTTCGTTCTCCGGAACCTCTAGTACCAGTTCGTCATGCACCTGCAGGATCATCCTGGCGCGGGACGCGCTTTCATCCAGCGCCCGTTGTACGCGGATCATCGCGATTTTCATGATGTCAGCCGCGGTTCCCTGGATGGGCGCGTTGATGGCTTCACGCTCTTCCCGGTTGCGCATCATCTGGTTCAGCGGGTTGGCCAGGTTAGGAAAGTAACGCCGCCTGCCCAGCATGGTCTCCACATAACCCTGCCGCGCGGCTAGCACGCGGATTTGATCAAGGTATTTCTTGACCCCGGGGAAGTGCTCAAAATAATCCCTGACGAAGTTTTCTGCTTCTCCAAGGGTCAGGTCAGTGGAGCGGCTGAGCCCAAAGGCGCTCATCCCATAAATTAACCCAA
>Ga0255341_1003965_pt1 | contig 16047 bp, 20 predicted proteins | sample wastewater_treat_8_FD_192418 | JGI IMG/M metagenome (GOLD analysis project Ga0255341, IMG submission 192418) | Wastewater microbial communities from Lulu Island WWTP, Vancouver, Canada - plant12 | ecosystem: Engineered > WWTP > Wastewater > Unclassified | place: Canada: Vancouver, British...
TAACGAACGGTTCAACGGGATTTGCGACAGACAAATGTAATAGATTTATCACTTTTAATATAGTTTAGAAGCTTTATAATTTTTATTTTAAAATAAAACAGACAAATGCATTAATTAATGATATAATAAGATGATTATAAAAATAGGAAGTGTACTTCTCGCTTGGGGGTAGTGGTCTTATAATCTGACTATTATTTCATTAATACTTATGTGTTGCGAAGAGTGGATTACTTTGTTAATCCACTCTTTTATTTATATCTATATTAAATACGTTATTAATCTTACATTTAGCAGAGCAAAATAACGAACGCTTTACCGGAATTTTGCGATAGATAAATGTAAAAGATTAATCGTATTTAATCTAGGAAATTATGAATGAGTTTTATAAATTAGAGAGGATGATAAATAATGATTGATCCATCAATGAGTTCGTTACTTGAGAAGGTTGACAGCAGATATACCTTATGTATTTTAGCAGGTAAAAGAGCAAGGCAATTGACAGACGGTGCAAATAAATGTACAAAATCTAATTCTAATAAAGCTGTAACTATCGCAGTTAATGAGATTGATGAGGGTAAGATAACCTACGTAAGGACAAAAGTTGGAATTAAGTAGTATCTAAATATGAAAAGTGTTAATAATCTTGCATTTGTCAGAGCAAATAACGAACAGTTTTACGGGATTTGCGATAGACAAATGTAAAAGATTATTCACTTTTCAGATAGAATAAAAATCTTTAAAATGATATTGGGTAATGTGCATTATTTCACAATAAAAGTGGACACAATTTACTAAGGACTGATAAAAATATTGCTTCCGATTTTGAGTGTGGACCATCGGAGCTTTGCCGCATGGTAGTGGTATGGTAGATGTAAATAATAAATGAGAAAGGCGGTAGTTTGATGTCATTTAAAAATCCAGATAGGCTAAAGAAAAAGAAGAATATAATTAAGAAAGGTACCAGGAAGTCCAAGGTCACCGGCAAACCTAATTCAGTTAAGAAGCCATAAGAGCATTTCAAAAAATACATTATTCAAGCATTTTTTTGCATTATATCATTAATTCAGCTTTTTGAAATGCAACATTGACCAGTTAATTTTTTGTTAATCCCTATTACAGTTAAGAAGGTAGAGGAGAAAAAATGTTATTTGATAAATTAAATCTTATTTCACCAATTCAAGAGGCATTAAAGATTGAAGGATATACAAAGCCTACTGAGATACAGATGCAAGCTATTGTGCCATTGCTTGAAGGAAAAGACTTGCTGGGGTGTGCTCAGACTGGCACTGGCAAGACAGCAGCATTTGCTATACCAATATTGCAAAACCTTTCCAAATTGCATATAGATACAAAAGGCCCAAAAACTATAAAAGCATTAGTATTAACTCCGACACGTGAGCTGGCACTTCAGGTTGGAGAAAGTTTTACTGCTTATGGACGAAATTTAGGTCTGAAAAATGGTGTTATATTTGGTGGAGTTTCACAAAAGCCTCAGACAGATATGCTAAAGGAAGGAATAGACATACTAATCGCAACTCCAGGTAGATTGCTTGATCTGATGAACCAGAAATACATAAACTTGCATCACGTTAAGTTTTTTGTACTTGATGAGGCAGATCGGATGTTAGACATGGGGCTTGTAACTGATGTAAAAAGAATTATATCACATTTGCCTAGAATAAGGCAGACAATGCTATTCTCTGCAACAATGCCAAAGGAAATATCAAAATTGGTAGATTCTATTTTAACAAATCCTGTAAAGGTAACAGTTACTCCTATTTCATCTACAGTTGATATTATCGAGCAGGCAGTATATTTTGTTGGGAAAAAACAAAAGAAGTCTCTGCTTATCCACTTGCTAAAAGATAAATCCATCACCTCTGCACTTGTGTTTTCAAGAACAAGACATGGAGCTGATAAGATTGTAAAAGATCTTACAAAAGTTGGGATACGGGTTCAAGCTATTCATGGGAATAAATCACAGATGGCAAGGCAACAGGCTTTAAGTAATTTTAAGGCTAAAAAGACAAGGGTTTTAGTAGCGACAGATATAGCTGCAAGAGGTATTGATGTAGAAGAATTGTCCCATGTAATTAATTTTGACTTACCCAATACACCCGAGACATATGTTCATAGGATTGGGCGTACAGGAAGAGCGGGATTAGGAGGAGTTGCACTTTCATTTTGTGATATAGATGAAAAAGCGTACTTAAAAGATATCCAAAAACTGATATCCAAGACTATACCTGTAATCCAAGATCACCCATATCCTTTAAACCTAGCAGCAGATGATAATAAGGATATGATAAAGAAAACTGGGGTTGCAAAAAGTAGTAAGGCTGATTACTTCAGGAAAGAAAAGCATAAGGAGGCAGCTAGAAAACTGGTTGTCCAAAGAGGAATATAACTGAAGCATTATATTGAGTTGTATTAAATATGGTAGTATAAACAATAATTAACGGAATATATTTTAAAATAAGTTACACAATTTCACCTGGCAATGATATAATAAGATGATTACAAAAATAGGAAGTGTGTGCTTCTCGTTTTGGATAATGGTTTTGTTTACAGCTTAACTGTAATTCGATTAAAACTTAATTGTTACGGAGAGTGGATTACTTTGTGTATCCACTTTTTAATTTTATAAGGACATAAGTAAATACACATATATTAAAAAAATTGATGGAGGTGTTTTTTATTAGAAAAAATGAATTGCCAATGAATGATGAGATAAGGGACAGAGAGGTTCGGCTTATTGATGATGATGGTGCTATGTTAGGTATTGTGGCATCAATGGATGCACAAAAACTAGCAATTTCAAAGAACCTGGATCTTGTAAAAATAGTACCGAACGCAGTACCACCGGTATGCAAAATCATGGATTATGGCAAATGTATGTACGAAAAGACTAAAAAAGATAAGGAAGCAAGGAAAAATCAAAAGGTTGTTTCAATAAAGGAAGTACGAGTGTCTGCGAAAATTGAAGAACATGATTTTGAATTTAAAGTAAAAAATGCATATAAGTTTTTACAAGATGGTTATAAAGTAAAAGTCAGTATAAGATTTCGAGGCAGGGAAATGCGATTTACAGTAGCGGGTAAAGAAGTACTTGAAAAATTTGCTGATGCAGTTATAGATGTTGGAACTATGGAAAAGCAACCGATGCTAGAAGGAAAAAGTATGATTATGATACTGAATCCGAAAAAGCAATAAGGAGAGTTTATATGGCACCCCGGATTTTAATCTGTAAAAACTGGTATCTGAAGTAGTCAGTGAAGCTAAAAATATTGAAGACAAGGCCGCCAAGCCCATTTCTGTAATAGCTGCAGGTGGCATATATATACTGGGGAAGATATTTATAGATTTATTCAGCTTGGAGCTTCAGGTGTGCAGATGGCAACACGCTTTGTTGCTACTGTAGAATGCGATGCATCTATAGAATTTATAAACACCTATATTGAATGTACAAAGGATGATATCGGAATCATAAAGAGTCCTGTTGGTATGCCTGGAAGAGCAATAAAAAATGAGTTTTTAAATGGTGTAGAAGCAGGAAGCAAAAAAACTTATAAATGTCCTTACCATTGTATTTTCACTTGCAAATATGAATCTAGTCCTTATTGTATAGCTCTTGCATTAACAAATGCAAAAAAAGGAAAGATGAAGCATGGGTTTGCTTTTGTTGGTGAAAATGCTTATAGAGCTGAAAACATTGTTTCTGTAAAGGAATTAGTAAATTCTCTTGTTGAAGAGTATGATAGTGCTATAAAAACTTGATGGTCTAGAAAATAGTGCTATTAGATATAAAAAAATGTCTTGAATGTTTTCCGGCTCTATGTTATACTTATTAAGTTGATTACTATATAAAATGGATTATTTTTTGAATACAACTCTCCTGAATTTATTTGGAGCGGGTAGTTAAGAAATTATATGATCCAAATAAATTGAGGAGGTATAGTAGATATGGAATATTACAACTGCATCCCTTATGGTTGTTACCCTTACTGCAAGATAAAAATTCAAAACACAACCGGATGTCTGCTGAAATTTACGTTCACAATTTTTAAGCTTTCCTTCTCTAGCATCTTTTACTATCTGACTTGCTTTTCCGAAATAGACATTAATCCCTCCAGCACGTTGTTCCCTGTTTGGACAAGTATTACTGTTTAAATCTACATTATAATTATTTGTCTCACTAGTGCTCATATATTCACTCCTTCTCTTTCTTATTCTACTTACTTTTCACGGGCATAATAAAATATCTATTTATATTAAATACAATTAATCTTTTACATTTATCTATCGCAAAATTCCGTTAAAGCGTTCGTTATTTTGCTCTACTAAATGTAAGATTAATAACGTATTTAATATAGAAAACATTAAAGGCAGAAAAGCTCTTTATCATAATAAAGTCTTTTCTGCCTCCGGTCTTCCAGTCAGCAACAAAATATTTCCGACATTCTATATAGATTTGATTCAAATTATACTCCTATTACCTATTATTGTCAATGACGGTAGTATTATTTCTGATAGTATAGGAATTTGCAATTTAGTCCCAGTCTTAGTAGGTTAATTATCCTGATTTAATTCTTATTCACCATAAAATCAGGCTTCTTAACATAACACTTCTTTTCAGCCAACTTTCTCTGAACGATATCCAATGCTTCTCCAAATCTCTGGAAATGAACGATTTCTCTTTCCCTTAAGAACCTTAAGGGGTCAATAACATCAGGATCATCACACATATTTATAAGGTTTTCATAAGTAGCTCTTGCTTTTTGTTCTGCTGCTAAGTCTTCTACTAAGTCTGCAATAGGATCTCCCTTTGATTGGATATATGCTGCGGTAAATGGGTTGCCTGCTGCACTCATAGGATATATTGCGTGGTCGTGGTCAGCGTAGTAATCACCCAGACCTTCTTGTTCCATTATCTTTGCAGGAACGCCTTTGGTTAGTTGGTGTACGATTGTGCCGACCATTTCAAGATGTGCAAGTTCTTCGGTTCCTATATCGTTATCAAAATGGAGCATTATTATTGGTGAATTTTTATTAGACTAACAAAATTTGTAATAATATTAAATTTACACTTTAAAAATAGTAATTGATTTGTTTAGTTCTTGTGCAAGTTCGTTTAAGAGCTTTGCTTGATTGTCAACTTCTTCAGCACCGTCCAATTGGTTCTGTGTAGTAGCTGATACTTCTTGTACAGTGGCTGCTGTTTCTTCTGAAACAGAAGAAATATTGTTTATAGCTTCAAGTGTATTGTTTCCGGATTCAAGAATATTGCTTACAGATGATTCAAAGCTTACCATGTAATTACTAATGTTTTCCAAAGATTTAAAAATATTCTTGAATGAATTGTCGGTTTCACTTACAGCATTCATTTGCTGTTTAATTATTTCCTGAGTGTTGCTCGCTGAAGTAACGGTGAGGGAGGCTTTTTCTTGTATATTATTAATTACATCGCTTATTGTAGTTAAAGATTCTTTTGTTTGATCGGCCAGTTTTCTTACTTGCTCAGCTACCACTGCGAATCCTCTTCCTGCCTCTCCGGCTCTAGCTGCTTCTATTGCTGCGTTTAACGAAAGCAAGTTGGTTTGCTCAGATATATTGCCTATAAATTTGACTATTTTTTGTATCTCTTTTATATTAGTGTTTAGTGTATTTATATTGTTTACTATATCATTGGTTGCCGAACTGGTCTGTATGGATTTTGCATTAAGTGATTTTAATACAGAAAGAGCATTTTCACTAAGTGATTTGGTATCATGGATAATTTCCGAAACAATCTTGACTTCATCTCCTACCTTGTTTATGTCGTTGGAGAGTACTCTAACAAATTCAAGGGATTTGCAGTTGTTTTCCGCTTGTTCTGAAGTACCTAATGCAATTTGGTGCATACTCTCGGCAACCTGCTCGGCGGTTGTATGGAAAACCGTTGACAGAGTATTAACTTTTTCAGAACTTTCCAGTACATTTTGGGATGAGATACTTACCTTGGAAACCAGGTTCTTTATATTTAGTGTCATATCATCAAAGTTATTAACAAGGCTGGATATTTCATCACGGTATTTGTCTGTAATTTTTATATTCAGGTTACCGTTACGGGCTTCCTTCATTAAGACTTCCAACTTGTTTAAAGGTACTGAAATACTAGCTGAGATAAACAGTGATATTATCGTAGCAAGCAGGAATATTACTACCCCAACTAAAATCATTGTATTTCTTATACTCGTGGAATCTGCCTTAAGGTAATCCATGGGTATTGTACCTACGATGTTCCAATCTGTAGAATTTATGTGTGAGAAGCAAACCATAAAATTGATACCGTTTACAGATGACTGAAAAGAACCTTTAATTAATTTGTTTACATTATTTTTATTATCTGATGCAGATTCAATTTTTTTAGTTTCCAATGCAATTTGCTCAACTAAAGTTTTGTTTGGATATTTTGTGTTCATTGGAAATTTTTCAGGATCTTTGGATGAAATAATCGTACTGTTTGAATCGACAATAAATAAGTCAGTAGATCCGTCAATAGTAATATCCTTAAGGATATTATTCAAAAAGCTTTTATCGAAAAATGCAGCCATAGTAACAATTGGATCTCCTGAGTTCATATTAATTATTTGCATTACCAATGCAAGATAAGTCTCATTGCTGTTCGTACCTTTCATACATAGCCATACAGGCTTTCCCTTGCCTTTAGCAGCAATTTCCGTCAGTTCATTTTCTATATTCACAAAATCAGTTGATTGGGCTCCAAGATTATTCAGAACTGTAGTACCTTTGCTAATCATGGAAAAGCCCATGCAGCCTTCGATTGAATTATATGAGAACATACTGCTAAAAGAGTAATTTAATGCATCGAATAAATCTTGTAATGATGCAGTATTCTGGTCAAACTTGTTTAATATTAGCTGGGTATCCCTATTATTTTGGATTTCATTGAAATTTGCTTCGACCGAAGTCATTAGATTTCTTACACTTTTGGCTGACTGTGCAGTAATTTCACTTGAGAAAGACTGGATTTTAGTCTCTAAAGCTGAACTTGATTTGTTATAACTGAAAAAGCCGAGAATAAACAAAGGTACGCTTGACAATAGAACAAAAAAAAGTATAAGTCTTAGCCGAATATTTGCATACCTGAATAATTTAGCCACACTGTAAAGTAATTCTGATAGCTTATCTGAAAACTTGGCAGATTTTGTTTTAGTGAGCCAGTTATTTATGAATGATAAAAATCTTTTAAAAGTGTTTTTCATAAACATTTTCCTCTCTGACAATTAAGTAATTTTAATACAAAAATGTTATTACTAAACGATTAATATAAATAAGATTTTGTCATCTAAATTGAGTGTAGACACTATATATATAAGTTATCGTCATTTTTTAGAATAGATACAGTACTTTTTGCTTGACATATTAATTTTTTATAGATTCTGAACTGTAGAATTAGTTATAATAGTTTTATACTTCGGTATCTATAATGATGATCTAACGAAACTTCTTAATACATTTGGGATGACAATATTTTGAGTTGATGGGTGGAATGATATGAAAGTAGCTTATACTTCAGATATACATGCTGATATTACTTTAAATAATACACGACTCATACCATATTTGGTTGAGCGAATTAAAGAGATAAATGCTGATATTTTTGTTATTGCAGGTGATATTTCTAATTCGCTTGAAAGTTTAGATAACACTTTAAGGCTCTTAAGTGAATTAAGCTGCCTCAAAGTCATGGTTCCAGGCAACCATGATGTGTGGGTAGAATCTAACAATTCCGTAAGAAAGGGAAAGGATAGCTTTTATAAATACAGGCAGGCAATTCCGCAAGTTTGTGAGAAGAATGGATTTTTGTATCCAATTACTGATCCCATCATTATTGATAAGACTGCAATTATCGGAAATATTGGCTGGTATGACTACACCTTGGCTGATATAAGGTTGGATAGGTTATATAATTATACTGATTATGCTAGAGGCACATTTGAAGAAGGAACATGGAACGATACAAAGTATACAGTTTGGCTTAAAGCACCGAATTCGTCATACTGGAAGGATAGGCTAAAGACTTTAACCAATAATATGGTGTTTGAGATGTTATTTGGGGAGCTTAAAAATTCAGTTCAACATGTACCTGATTATATTGATAAATTGTTGATAGTATTACATACAGCACCATTTAAAGAGTGTATAATTCCTAAAGATGAGGCTTGTCCTTTTGATGCTTACGAAGGAAGTACTAAAATAGGAGAATTCATTAAAAGTGTTTCAAAAACATGGAAGTAAGTATCATTTGCGGTCACAGACATAAAAAATTGTTTCTTGATATGGGTAATATAAAATTGTACAGATCTCCGGTAGGATATTTGGTTAAATCACAAATAGACTACGAAAGAATTGTAAAAGAGGTTATTGGTGAGTTTCAATTATAATATAAATTTTTTTGAATTGTGAGGTTAAAGAACATGAAGCTTTTTAGACCTGTAGGAATAAAAGAACTTAAGCTTATAAAAGAGTCTGGAATGACCAGGTTTCCACCAAGGCTTCCGGAACAGCCGATTTTTTATCCGGTTATGAAATAGAATATGCACGCCAAATTGCATTGGAGTGGAATACTAAAAGTGCACCAGGATATGCTGGCTTTGTTACAGAATTTGATATAGATGATGAATATGTATCGAGGTTTGAAGTCAAAACTGTAGGCTCGTCAAAGCATAAAGAATTATGGGTTCCTGCAGAGGAGCTTGATGAATTTAATAGACATATTATCGGTCAAATTCGGGTCATAGAAGAGTATTACGGTGAAAAATATGAAGGTAAGAAGAGCGAATAATATAGAAAATATAGCTGTAAAAATGTTTAAAATTTGGAGAAAATTGAGGTTAAATATGTCAAATGCAATAGTGAATTTAAGGGATGTCGGTGAATTTGTAAATTATTTATCAGGCAGTAGTATCATGGCGGAGAAAAAACTATATAGAGGCGGAAAAATTGAGTCTGTGGAATGTTTAGCTCAAGCAGGATACCCCAAGACGATAGTAAATCTGAGGGCTTCTCCCGATAAAATAGAAAAGGATCAAGGTCTGATCCAGTACCATTATCCTATTGCCGATAGTATTGAGAAATATGATACACAACTTGGGGATGTGAGAAAGTGGTTAAATGGAGTTGTATCAACACTTTCCAGGGATGATTTAGAATTTCCGGTAGCCTTTGCTATCCTAAAAAATAATTTTAGGAGGGACACAATGGGCTATATTCGTGGCACATCTATTTTTTACAACAATGTGTGTTCCCTGTTTAAAATTGAAAAAGAGTATAATGGGTTTATAAAGATGTCAAAGAAAAGGAAAGGGAAATATCAATGAAGATTGTGAAAATAGATGACAGCGATAAAATAAAGTACATGGATTTGCTGCTTATTGCAGATGAGCAGGTAAGCATGATAGAAAAATATTTGTATCGCGGTGATATGTTCGCCTTATGTGATGATGATGTTAAAGCTATTTGCGTTGTTACACAAGAGCAATCCGGCGTTTATGAAATTAAGAATATTGTTACCGTTCCTAAATATCAACGGAAAGGGTATGGACAACGTCTGATCTCATTTATTGTCGATTACTACAAAAATTTCGGTAGCGAGCTATATGTCGGAACAGGCGATAGCCCCATGACACTTAATTTTTACAAGAAATGCGGATTTAAAAGATCACATGTTGTTAAAAACTTTTTTACAGACAATTACGATCACCCTATGTTTGAAAATGGAAAACAGTTAGTGGATATGATTTATTTAAAAAGAAGCCTATAATCAGATATTTTATTTGATGAAGAATATTTAGTTGACAATGAAATGTGAATGGTCTAATTTAATAAAATAACTATACTGTAGCCGGGAGCAATCCTGGCTTTTCTTATTTATCAAAATCGACCTTGATAACTTTAGCCGGAGGTTAATCAACAAGAGATAAATATTTTCATATGATGGTTTGTAAGTTGATTTTAAGGGGTTTAAATAATGATAATATCAAATAATAAAATTGAGTTAACTGAAGAAGAGGAGGATAATTTCAAACAGCAGTTAAAAAAGGGCATTCTATATCAATTACATAAAGAAAAACTTCTTACAAACGAGCAATTAAAACAAGCAATAAAGTCACTTGAAGACTAAGTTTACCTGCAAATCATGCCTTTTTATAAAATATAATGTAATTGGTTGTGTAATTTAAATCAAGGTGGATGTTCATATGAAGATAAGGGTAGTTGCGTATTGTAGAGTATCCACAGATAAAGAAGATCAGCAGAATTCGTTTGAGAGTCAAAAAAGATATTTTGAAGAATATATAAAAGAAAACGAAAACTGGAATTTCGTCGGCGTTTATGCGGATGCCACTGTTATAATAGGACTAAAGCAAAACCCGACACACGGGCGGCGCTTTAGTCCTATTTTTTTTGCTTAAATCGGGCATTTTGTGGGGCAAAACGCAAAATGCTACTACGAAAAGGAGGAAAACTGAATATGGTATGGGCTAAGGCGTTCGCTGTCTTTTTGGACAATGAACGCCTTCCCCTATATCCGCAGAACGGAGGTATCTATGAACGAAACCATCACAAACATTCCCTTGGGCGAGCTTCACCCATTTCCAGACCACCCTTTCGGAGTGCGAGACGATGAAGCTATGGAGCAGACTGTTGGGAGCATCCGAGAATACGGAGTGCTTGTCCCTGCCATTGCAAGACCCCGTGAAGAAGGTGGGTATGAGCTTATCGCAGGACACCGACGAAAACACGCCTGTGAGCTTGCTGGGCTTGAAACGATGCCGGTCATTGTCAGAGACCTTGACCGCAACGCTGCAGTTATCATTATGGTGGATAGCAACATTCAGCGTGAGAACATTCTACCGAGCGAACGAGCCAAGGCGTACAAGATGAAATTGGAAGCCATAAAACGGCAAGGCGCACGGCACGATTTAACTTCTACACAAATTGTGCAGAAGTTGTCCGTGGACAAGGTTGCCGAGGAAGCAGGCACAAACCGAGAGCAAGTAAGACGATATATCCGTCTCAATGAGCTTGAACCACAGCTTATGCAGATGGTCGATGAGGGTAAAATCGGTATGACCCCTGCGGTCGAGATTTCCTATCTCAAACCCGATGAACAGAAGCTACTCATTGAGACCATCGACAGCGAACAGGCAACGCCGTCCTTATCCCAGGCACAGCGAATGAAGCGGCTCTCCCAAGAGGGCAAGTTGAACGACGATGCGATGCTCGGAATTATGATGGAGCAAAAGAAACCCGAAACGTGGGATTTGAAGCTCCCTATGGATAAGATACGGAAATACTTCCCACGTTCATACACACCGCAGCGTATGGAGGAAACCATCATCAAGCTGTTGGAAAACTGGATGAAAAAACGACAGCGAGACCAACAGCGATAAAATCGAATACCGGATATGAGCCGAACAGGAAATATATTTTTTCTGGTTCGGCTTTTTTCATGCCCGGACACAGGAGGCAGCATGGCAGTATGTAGAGTTGAAAAGAACAAAAACTATACCACCATGTCCAACTATCATCTGCGAGACCCCAACCTGTCCAACAAAGCACGAGGACTTCTGTCCACGATGCTTTCCCTCCCCGATAATTGGGATTACACAACACGAGGTCTTGCAAGGATTTGTAAGGACGGCGTGGATGGGATTACCGCCCAGCTCAAAGAGCTTGAACAGTTCGGCTACCTTGTACGCCACCGTATTCGTGACAGCACCGGCAGAATCACGGATATGGAGTACATCATCTATGAGCGACCACATACGGCTTCACCAGATACGGAAAAGCCGTATATGGTAAAACCGGATATGGCTTTGCCACGTCTGGAAACTCCCGCACAAATAAATATAGATAAAAGAATTACTGAAGAAATAAATACTGATTCAGTAAATACTCATTCAATTCTTTCCGACGGCTCACGTCCGTCTGTGCTTGCAGCACTTGAAGCGAAGCGAAAAGAAGTGAGTGTCAGAGATATGGATAAGTACAGAGAAATCATTATGGAGAACATCGACTATGACATTCTCCGTATGGATATGCCCTACGACCACGACCGCTTGGAGGAAATCTTAGAACTTATCGTGGAGACCGTCTGCTCCAACAAGAAATATATCCGTGTCGCTGGTACGGACTACCCTGCGGAGGTTGTCCGTTCAAGGCTTCTCAAACTGGATTCGGAGCATATCAAGTTCGTGTTCAGTTGCTTGCAGGAGAACACAACGAAAATCCGCAACATCAAGCAATATTTGCTGACCACGCTGTACAATGCCCCCACTACCATCGGCAATTACTACTCGGCTTTGGTTCAGCACGATTTATACGGCGACTCTCGTGATTAAACACGGGAGTATTTTTATGCCCTGGAAAGGAGGCTCAATCTTGAAAATCTTTATCTACCATCGGGTGAGACCGCCTTAGTGCGTGACCGTCAACCCATACTGCACCAATTTCTCAAAGAGAGGAGGTATGTCTATTGCAGGAGGAGGTTGAAAGCAGGACAGTTACTTTAGCTGTAAATACCACGAAAATGACCGCTAATGTTTTGAAACAGGCTATTTCCAAGTATCTTGCCCATTGCAAGGAAAAGAAAGCGGAGAAAGCCCGTGAAGGTCCTGTTAAGCCCTGCGGGAAGCAGAGCGTGAAGCAGCTCATAGGGCAAAATCAAGGTGTTTCCAACATCGAAATCACCGACAAGAATATCAAGGACTTTGAGCGAATTGCGAGGAAGTATGGCGTTGACTTCGCTCTGAAAAAGGATAAGACGGGAGAAATCCCGAAATACCTTGTTTTCTTCAAGGCTCGTGACGGCGATGCTCTGACAGCAGCGTTCAAGGAGTACACCGCAAAGACCGACCGTAAGAAGGAAAAGCCCTCTGTTATTCAGAAGCTCCGGAAGTTCAAGGAGCAGGCTGCGTCCATCGACACGCCGAAGGTACGCAAGAAGGAGCTGGATGCACGATGAAAAAAGTGAATTACAAAAAGCTCATTCTGCCTAATATCCCATATGTGTTCATAGCTTTAATCGCCACCAAGCTCGGACAGGCGTTTCGCCTTGCACCGGGCATGGACTTTTCCTCAAAGCTGTTGGGCATTATGGACGGCTTTTCAATGGCATTTCAAAACATTATGCCGAGCTTCCACCCGATTGACCTGCTCGTGGGCGTAGCTGCCGCAGCAATCATCCGTCTTGTGGTGTATTTCAAAGGCAAGAACGCCAAGAAGTACCGCAAAAATATCGAGTATGGTTCAGCTCGTTGGGGCACAAGAGAGGATATTGCCCCTTTCGTTGACCCTGTGTTTGAAAACAATGTCATTCTCACCCAAACGGAGAGCCTTATGATGTCAAACCGACCCAAAGACCCCAAGAACGCACGAAACAAAAACGTGCTTGTCATCGGCGGTTCGGGTTCCGGTAAGACGAGGTTCTTTCTGAAGCCTAACCTTATGCAGATGCACAGCTCCTATGTGGTCACTGACCCGAAAGGTAGTGTCGTGTGCGAGGTTGGCAAGCTACTGGAGCGTAACAACTACAAAATCAAAATCTTCAACACTATCAACTTCAAGAAGTCGATGCACTATAATCCATTCGCCTACATCCACAGCGAAAAGGACATCTTGAAGCTGGTAACGACCCTTATCACCAATACCAAAGGCGACGGTAAATCCGGTGATGAGTTCTGGACGAAAGCGGAAACGCTTCTTTACACGGCTCTTATCGGATACATCCACTATGAAGCACCACCTGAAGAACAGAACTTTACGACCCTCTTGGAGTTCATCAACGCTATGGAAGTCCGTGAGGACGACGAGGAGTATAAGAACCCCGTTGACCGTATGTTTGATGAGCTTGAAGAAAAAGACCCGAACCACTTCGCTGTACGCCAATATAAAAAATATCGCCTTGCGGCGGGCAAAACAGCTAAGTCGATACTCGTGTCCTGCGGTGCTCGTCTTGCTCCCTTCGATATTGCGGAGCTTCGTGAAATCACAATGTATGACGAACTGGAGCTTGATACCCTCGGAGACAAAATCTTCGTCAATCCGAAGAACAAAAAGGATACGAGGTACTACAAGACGGCTCTGTTCCTCATTATGAGTGATACCGATTCGACCTTTAATTTTCTCATTTCAATGATTTACACGCAGCTTTTCAACCTGCTCTGTGAGAAAGCAGACGACGTTTACGGCGGCAGATTGCCTGTCCATGTCAGATGCCTTATCGACGAGGCGGCGAACATCGGTCAGATACCGAACCTTGAAAAGCTCGTAGCCACCATCCGAAGCCGTGAAATCTCCGCCTGCCTTGTCCTGCAGGCACAATCACAGTTAAAGGCTTTGTATAAGGACAACGCTGATACCATCATCGGTAATATGGACTCCCGTATCTTCCTCGGCGGTGCTGAACCGACCACGCTGAAAGAACTGAATCAATCTCTCGGCAAGGAAACAATCGACACGTTCAATACCGGTGAAAGCCGTGGCAGAGAGGTTTCCCACTCCCTCAATTATCAGAAGCTCGGAAAAGACCTTGCAACGATTGATGAGCTTGCCGTCCTCGATGGCGGCAAGTGTATCCTGCAGCTCCGTGGTGTGAGACCGTTTATGTCGAACAAATTCGATATAACCAAGCACCCGCAGTACAAGTACCTCTCGGATGCAAACCCGAAGAACAACTTCGATATTGAGAAGTTCCTTTCCACCCAGCTCAAAACCAAACCGGACGATGTTTACGAAGTATTTGAAGTAGATGCGTCCGATGTGTCAGCAACCGCTTAATGGCGGTTTTTAATATAAATCCAAGATACCAAAGACAGAACGACCACTTTCAAAAATCAAACAAACTAAAATTTTTGAAAGGAGAGCTGAACGACAAATCCTGTGGTCTGTGCGGTATTCGTACCTGCACTCTTTGCGTTCAGCGACGTTTAATCTATGGCATTTTTTAACTCTGCTGTTGGTGTTCTCCAGACTCTCGTTATTGCTCTTGGTGCCGGTCTCGGCATTTGGGGTGTTATCAACCTGCTCGAAGGTTACGGCAACGATAACCCCGGTGCGAAGTCCCAGGGTATGAAGCAGTTGATGGCTGGCGGCGGTGTCGCCCTCATTGGCATCACCCTCGTGCCTCTGCTCAGCGGCTTGTTCGGCTAATACCGGCAAGAATGACCTCAACAATTAACACCCTTGGCTCCCGTTCTTTAACGAGGGCGGGAGCCGGAAAGGAGGGATTCACCGTCTATGGACAAAATTCTCGATTCGATTGTTGAATGGCTGAAAGAGGTATTGGTTGGCGGTATCGTCAGCAATCTCTCCGGTATGTTCGACAGCGTGAATCAGCAGGTCGGTGATATTGCAGGTCAGGTCGGTGCGACCCCACAGGCGTGGAATGGCTCTATCTACAATATGATACGAAGCCTCTCGGATAACGTCATCATCCCGATAGCCGGTGTAATATTGGCATTCGTTATGACCTTGGAACTAATCCAGATGGTAGCGGACAAAAACAATATGCACGGTGATGTAGATACTTGGATGTTCTTCAAGTGGATTTTCAAAACTGCGTGTGCCGTCATCATTGTCACGAACACATGGAACATCGTGATGGGCGTATTCGATGTGGGACAGAGCGTAGTCAACAGCGCCGCAGGCGTAATTGCTCACGATGCTTCAATCGACATCAACTCGGTCATTGTGGACTTGGAGGAACGTCTATTTGAAATGGACCTCGGACCCCTCTTTGGTCTGTGGTTCCAAAGCCTATTCGTTGGCATCTGCACTTGGGCACTCACCATCTGCATTTTCATCATCACCTATGGTCGTATGATTGAAATTTATCTCGTAACAAGCGTTGCTCCCATCCCTATGGCAACGATGGTCAGCAAGGAAGGCGGCAATATGGGACAGAATTACCTTCGCTCCCTGTTTGCACTTGCGTTCCAAGCGTTTCTCATTATTGTCTGCGTGGCGATTTATGCGGCACTC
>Ga0255341_1003972_pt1 | contig 16020 bp, 12 predicted proteins | sample wastewater_treat_8_FD_192418 | JGI IMG/M metagenome (GOLD analysis project Ga0255341, IMG submission 192418) | Wastewater microbial communities from Lulu Island WWTP, Vancouver, Canada - plant12 | ecosystem: Engineered > WWTP > Wastewater > Unclassified | place: Canada: Vancouver, British...
CGCCGCAGCGGTGGCGCTCGGGTTTAATCAGCATTTGCAGGGAAGAGGGCACGGAGGCATGGAAAGCGCACGGATGGAAGAAAGGGCGGAATCAGTCAGGATTCCCACAAACCTGAAGGCCAGGTATTTTTTTAAAAACGAGCAATTGCCGGGAAGGGATTGCACTGTAATTAACATCAGCCTCAATGGGGCCGGCCTGGCTTTTTATGCGCGTGAAACCATGCAGAAGGATTCAAGGCTTTCCCTTAAGTTGTTTGCGCTGGGGGGGAAGGCAACCATCACCGTGGACGGGGTGGTCAGCTGGGTGAAGGCGGGAAAGAAGGATTATCTGTGCGGGATCAAGCTGCTTGAAGCGCTGGATCATGTTAAACAGACGGTGCTTGGCCTGTGCTGATTATATGCAATAAAATGGGAGGGGCTTTTCTCCGGGGCATCGCCGTTTATTCATAGTCTTGCATACCAGCACCCCAGCGCATACGCGGCGGGTTTTTTTTTGCTCCGCGCATAATTCCCGGTCCGGCTGATATCACTGCAGACAATCTCGTCGCTTGCCGGGTGGTAACCGTTTTTTGCAAACCGGGCGCGGGCTTGAAAATTTGTTTACCTGTTTATCGTTATATGCTATAGGATAAGCCCCGAAAGAAAGCGGAGGTGCCTTATGAAAAAGGCGGCACGGTTTTTGTTCGCGGGCATGATCATTGCCGGTGGGTGCAGCACCACCAAAAGCCCCATCCTGTATCCTAATGAACATCTTATCACTGTCGGTGCCGAACAGGCCAACCGGGACATCGAGGAATGCTGCAGGCTGGCAGACAGCTACCTCAATTCGCAGAAAACCGGGGAGATGACCAAAAAGGCGGTTGAAAGCGGTGTGATTGGCGCCGCTTCCGGGGCGGCTGCCGGATCGATATTCGGCCACGCCGGAAGAGGGGCCGCCGCCGGGGCGGCGGCCGGGGCGGCGGCAAGCGTTACCCACTCGCTGTTCCGCGTGAAGGACCCTGACCCGGTTTTTATGAATTATGTGAACCGCTGCCTGGGAGACCGGGGGTATCAGACGCTCGGCTGGGAATGATGATACCCGCTTTTGCGCCGACGGAAAAGTGTTATCATCCGGCGGGTCGCATAAACTTGTGGATGTTGTCCGCGCGGATGTTTTTATCTGTCGGGGATTTCCCCTGATGGTAACCGCATACCCTTAAACCTGTTCCGCATGGAGTGTGCGGAAAGGAAGCATGAGGAGCTTACAAGTATGAGCAATAATGACCCGATGATAAGTATCGATGCGTTTCCACCGGCGCAAATCGCCGAGAAGGCGGAAAATGTCGGCGTTACCAAGGCCAACCTGGATTTTTGGACCCTTTTTGTCCTGGCCATCCTGGCGGGCGCCTTTATTGCGCTGGGGGCGGTTTTTTCCACAACCGTAACCGCGGGCGCTGAAGGCAATGTTTATTTCGGCCTGGGCCGGCTGCTGGGAGGGCTCACCTTTAGTCTCGGCCTGATTCTGGTGGTCCTGGCGGGGGCCGAGCTCTTTACCGGCAACAATCTCATTGTCATGGCCTGTGTCAGCGGCAGGGTCACGGTGCGCCAGCTCCTGCGCAACTGGATCATCGTCTACCTGGGAAACTTCGTCGGTGCCATCGCCACCGTTTATATCATGCTGCTCTGCCGGCGCTACATGTTCGGCAAGGGCATTATATGGCTGAACGCCATGACCATTTCCAACGCCAAATGCGGCAAACCGTTTATAGACCTGTTCATGCTGGGGGTCATGTGCAACGCGCTGGTGTGCCTGGCGGTGTGGCTGTGCATGGGCGCCCGAAGCACCACCGATAAAATCCTTTCCATTGTTTTCCCCATCACCGCTTTCGTTGCCTGCGGGTTTGAGCATTCCATTGCCAACATGTACTACATCCCCGGGGCCATTTTGGCCAAGCAGTGGATGCCTCCGGAAGCCTGGCAGATGGCGGGAAAAGTGGCGGCGGACTTTCCCAATCTTACCTGGTATAATTTTTTCTTTGTCAATATCATTCCTGTGACCCTGGGTAACATCGTGGGCGGCTCATTACTGGTGGGTTTCGTTTATTGGTTTGCCTATCGGCGCAAACACGGCTGGGAGATTCGTTTCTAAAGTAGGGAGGCATTAATTATTTTTCACATCGGCGACAAAGAAAGCACCTGCCTCTTGAGCAGGTGCTTTCTTTCGATATAGCCGCAGTGGTCATGCGCTGTCGTTACCGAACCATTGTTTTTTATTCCACTATCCTTTGAATCATGGGCAGCGCGTCATCGATCATTTCCTTAATCCAATCTTCAAACTCCTCGTTTCTTTCCATTGCGATCACGATGGCCGGGCTCCACAGGTAATACAGGTGTACCAGCTCCCGGCCTTCGGCGGTTCGGCTCAACACCTTGTCGCGGAAGTTCCTCAGAAGAATGGTTTCGTGTGCGTACCTGCCGTAGAGTTTCTCGGACAGACATCCGGTGGTAGTGGAGGTGGTGGATGATGATGATGGCGTGCTGGTAGTTGAGGACGATATACTTGATGTTGTGGTTGACAGGGAGGAGGTGGTGGTAGTTGATGATCCCTGCCCCTGCTGAGATATGGTGATGGTATGAGCGCCCATTTGAGCATCGTACACAATACCGCTCGCGCATCCCACCGTTGTATCGAAATCGTCTATTCCTTGGAAAGTGATTTCACTGCTTCCGGCTGCCAGGCCTTGAAAGGTCACTCGGGCTATGATTACATCGCCGCCGGCGTCGGGCGCGACACAACTAAATTGTAAAAGTACCAGCGTATATGAGCCCGGTCCGTATGGATCTTCCCTTTGGCTGGTCGCCTCCGGATCCCAGAGACCCGCTAACCCTGGACAGCAGTGGGGGTTGCCTTGAGTCCCAGTCGCATCACCATCATACGCTTCGACGCTTACCAGACGCAGCCGGGCCGGATCGTAAAACATCTCAAAACCGCTGGTTATAATTTTTTCAGGGATATCGGCGGCCCAAACGTCGATTGCAAACGTCTTGCCGACGCCAAGCGTCCACGATGCATCAAAAGTTTTCAGGCTTCCCGAGCCACCGCCCGGATTGCCCGGCTCCAAAAAGTCCGTGGCGTATTCCGCTCCGAACGCGGGGATGATGAGCCAGGTTCCAATTAATGTAAGCAGCGCTGTCCAGGCAAAAATTTTCATAACCTCTCCGTTATTACAGGGTTAATGCCATAAACTATATCAGGAAAGAGGTTATTTCGCAATCGGAACAGAAATTATATGCCGGGAGTACCCTTTGCGGCCATGCATAATGCATGAGACAGGTAAAAACTCGTCGGCAAAATAACCGCTATTGCTTGGGGAAAATGCAACCGAAAGAGGAAACTCTAAGTTTCGAGCTTCATCAACGAATTTTAGAATTTTAAGGGCGTCCCCTTTTATTTTTCTCCACAGCGAGCTGTTGATTGCCTGTGGATAAGTTAAGGATCGAGGAGAAAGAGAGGCGATTACTATTGGCGATTTAGCACTTTGCTCAAATCCTGACCATGGGAGAGAGCCAATAAAAACAAATGGTTAAGAAAAATCGGCGGCAGGCGGTCCGGAAGCAGCCGGTGGTTTTCTTTTTTATACTCAAGATATCCACAATCATCGTGAAAGGGTCAATACCTAGTGGGAGGGTGTCACCTGCACCATGGATTTTTCTTGCACCGGTTCGTAAGGAAAAATTTTCAAACTTCAAAAAATTTGCCTTGCGTCTTTAACCTGTTATTTATGAGATACCCAATGAATTGTATAAAGCGGTAAAAATATTATCGACGAGCTTATAAAAATCAATCAAAGGTCAGCGCATGCATTATTAAATTGCATTTGCACGGGATCAAAAATAGCGATTCTTCGGACTGGAAAGTGGAACACTGAGTCCTCCCTTCAACTCCCATCACCCGATGTCAAAAATCTCCACCTTCATCGTGGCCAGGTCTAACACGGCGGCGGTGGCCCTTCCGCTCAGCCAGCCCCCGCCCTCTCCGGGATTGATAATCAGGGTCCTGCCGCTCTTGACGTCGATCTCATGGGTGTGCCCGTAGATAATCACATCCACTTTTCCCCCCGCGGTTAATGCTTCGATGCAGCATGGCTCGTGCATAAGCACAAACCGCTTGCCGCCGTATTCGCACTGGTGCGGTCCCGCGCCGATGCTGCCGAGCGGGCTGAAGGTCTGCTGCAGACCGATCCGCTCGCCGTCATTATTGCCGAAGATGGTGACCATGCCGCAGGTGAGCTTCGAGAAATCGAGCGCGGTAAAGGGAGATATAATGTCACCCGCGTGAAACACCTTTTTCACTCCCCGCCGGTTGAAGAGCGCCACCGCCTGCGCTATCGCCTTCCGGTTGTCGTGGGTATCCGATATGATTCCCACCGGGCTGCTTGTCTCTATGTCCGCCGCCTCATGTGCCATACAATCCGGTCCCTCACAGGGTGACCTGCCTGACCGATATGACGTTTTCCAGTTGTGCAAGCCGGCGCAGCACCGCATCCCCCATCGGCTCATCCACGTGGATAAGTGAAATGGCCACGCCTCCGGCTTTCTGCCTGCTTAAGTGCATCTTGGCAATATTGATCCCCCTGCTCCCCAGCGCCTCGCCGATGGCGCCGATCACCCCGGGCTTGTCATGGTTGTGCATGAGCAGAATGGTGCCCTCGGGTTCGGCCTCGGTCAGGAAGCTGTCAACCCGCACGATGCGCGGGTCTCCCCAGCCGAAGAGGGTGCCTGCGACGGAGTGCTCATCTTCTTTGGTCCTGGTGCGCAGGGTGATCAGGCTGGTGAAGCCTTCGGAGTCCCGGGTCGTGACCTCGCTGACCTTGATTCCCCGCTCTTTTGCGATGGGAGCGGCATTGACATAATTAACCCCCTCGGCCAGCGCCCGCTCCAGAATCCCCTTCAAGAGGCAGATGGTGATCGGGGCGGGATCATACGCGGCGACCTCCCCGCTGTACTCCACGGTAACCTCCTGTATGCTGCCCTCGGTGATCTGCGCCTGGAAACTGCCCATCTTTTCCGCCAGGCTGAGGTAGGGCCTGACCCGCTCCAGCATCTCCGGGCTCACCGAAGGAAGGTTGACCGCGTTGGTAACAATCCCCTTCTCCAGGTAATCCTTGACCTGCCGGGCAATCGCTTCCGCCACCCGGGCCTGCCCCTGGGTGGTGGAGGCGCCCAGGTGGGGGGTGGCAATGACCTCATCCAGGCCGACCAGGGGATTTTCCTCCGGCGGCTCATGCTCAAACACATCGAGCGCGGCGCCGGCAACGATGCCCTCTTTGATGGCATCATAGAGATCCCGCTCGTTGATGATCCCTCCCCGCGCGCAGTTGATGATGCGCACCCCTTTTTTCATTTGCTTGAATGCTCGCGCATCGATCAGGTTTCGGGTGAAGTCGGTAAGCGGGGTATGGACGGTAATGTAATCGGACCGGGCAAGCAGCTCCTCAAACGTCACCCGGTCACCTCCCCGTTTGGCCATGGCTTCCTCGGTGAGAAAGGGATCAAACGCGATCACCCTCATTTTCAATCCCCGGGCGCGGTCCGCCACCACCTGGCCGATATTGCCCAGGCCGATGATGCCCAGCGTCTGATCGAACACCTCAACGCCCATGAATTTCTTTTTTTCCCACTTGCCCGCCTTGAGCGAGGCGGCGGCCTGGGGAATGTGACGGGAAAGCGCCAGGAGCAGGCTCAGGGCATGCTCCGCGGTGGTGATGGCATTGGCCCCCGGCGTGTTCATCACCACGATCCCCCGCCGGCTCGCGGCATCAACGTCGATGTTATCGTAGCCGATGCCCGCCCGGCCGATGACCTTGAGGCGAGGGGCCGACTCCATAACCGACGCGGTCACCGTGCTGGCGCTGCGGACGATAAGCCCGTCGTAGCCGGCTATTGTCCCTTTGAGTTCGTCAGGCGACAGGGAGGCATAGACATCCGCCGTTACCCCGCCCTTTCCGGAAAAGATTTCAACGCCTTCCTTCTCCAGGCCGTCCGCGATAAGCACTTTCATACCCGACCCCCCTTATTGTTTCGCGAAGTAATGGCGCACTACACCGCCTGCAGCTGCAAGCTCTGCCTGAAGGGTTTAATCGTGGATGATGACATGGGGAAAATAACGGCGCTCCGCCTTGCGGCGGAAGCGATCATTCGTCAAACGAATACTGCACCTTTTGAAAGGAGGACCTGAACGCCCGCACCTCGCTGTTGACCGAACGCGACTCCCTGAGGCACTTTCTAATCAACGCCGCAATCGTCTCCATCTCCCCCTCCTTCATGCCGAAGCGGGTCATCTCCTGGACGCCGATGCGTATGCCCGCGGGGTTGGTCACCTTTTCCAGCGGCTCGAAGGGAAGAAGATTCATGTTGAGGATGATGTCATTCTCTTTCAGTATGCGGGCCACCTCGTTGCCGCCGCCGAGTTCCGACACGTCGATGGCGACCTGGTGCGACTCGGTGAAATCGAATTTCCCGGCCTGAACATTAAACCCCATGTCGGAGAGACTCCGGGCCAGCGTCTTGGCATTGGCAATGGTCTGCGCGGCGTACCCCTCGGCGAAGGCAAACATCTCGCAGGTGCTGATGGCCAGTGAGACCAGGGTATCCAGATGATGGTTGGATGAAGAACCGGGAAAGGCACCCTTATCGATCTTCCACCAGTCCCTGGTGTTCATGTTGCTCATGATCAGTCCGCGCTGCGATCCGAAATAGGTTTTGTGGGTGCTGGCGGTCATAATGTCCGCCCCCTCGGCGAGCGGGTCCTGGAAGCATTTTCCAGCGATCAGGCCGAGCACATGGGCGGCGTCATAGATAACCGTGGTCCCGTTGTCGCTGCATACCTTCCGCAACTCACGCACCGGCTCCGGGAACAGGAAAAGGCTCTTGCCCAGGACGAGCACCTTGGGATGCAGCTTGTTGACCAGCCTTTCCGTCCCCTCGCAATCGATGTGGTAGCCGTCGGGGGTGAGGGGAAAGTCAACGATATTTTTGGTGTACTTGCCCACCGACCCCGATTTGTGGTGGCTGATGTGACCTCCCCCCGCGGTGGAGTTCACCATCACCACGTCCCCGGGTGCTATATACTTGCTGAAAACCGCGTCATTGGCGATGGTGCCGCTTATGGGCCGCACCTCCATGTGCTGGCAGTTGAAAAGGGTCTTCAGCTGCTGCTTGATCCAGCTCTCTATCTCATCGATCTTGTCGGTTCCCTGGTAGTAGCGCTCGCCGGGATGGCCTTCCGCGTAGCGGTGGGCAAAATCGGAGCCCATCACCGCGCGGGCGCGCTCGCTCATCACGTTTTCGCTGGCGATGAGGTTGATGGTGTTGAGACGCCACTCGTTCTGCTGCCCGACCACCTCTTCAATCCACTTCACGTTTCGCTCTTGCATCGCTTTCAAGTCCTTACCTCTTAAAAATTGTTAATGGTGCTGGATCCTCTTCCTGATTCTCCATACCGCCGCTGCCGCAGTACTACCACTTTTTATCAGGAGAGACAATGTGCGCCGGTTGCGCGGAGGGGGATGCCGTAATCATCCCTCCCGGATCATTCCGTTTCTTCGGCCGCATCCATTTCCCGCACGTGCTTTTTAGCCAGGTCCTCAACCGCACGGGCCTTTCCGATCGGCCTTTTTATCTCGTTGGCCGCATCGCGCCCTACCTGTTCGGTAAGCGCTTCGATGCCGCTTTTCTCTTCTCGCTCACCCGGTTTTTGCGTACAGCCCGGCCCGCCGGCCAGGCAGAACAGGACAATCATGAGACCCATGATCATCTTATGCATGGCAACCTCCCCACCCGGCAGCCGCGCCAATGCGCCGGAACGGGCCGCTTACTGATAGCAGCCGGCTACTTCCATCTCTCTCCCCTCCCGCACCGCAGAATACTTCTGCCAGAGGGCGGCATCAATCTTCTTCAAACTCGAACCGGTCGCGGAAGAGCGGTATCGGGCGCGTTGTCCGGGTCCGCCGTTGTATATGGCATAGGCGGCCCGGGGCAGATTGTCAATGCCGCCCTCAAGCTTATCCTCGCCCTTGGCGATGGCGTAGTCCCGCAAGTAGTGGAGCAGTATTTCACATCCGGCGCGGCCGTTGTAGCGGATGTCTCGGTACAGCCCCTCGACATCATACACGCCGCGCCACACCCGCGGATTCACCTGCATCAGTCCCACCGAACTGGCTGCGGACACGAGCGGGACAACCGCGTCTCCCTTGCGGACAAACTGTCGCCAGCAGCTTTCCTGCCAGGCGGTTGCCAGAACCAGGTCGCGGTACACCTGCGCATACGGATCGCCGAGGGGATGCTTGGCAAGCGCCTCTTCCCCGAGGTTCACCAGCAGGGTTTTTACCAGTTCCAGGTACGCGGTAAGCTCACTTTCCCGGGGCACCCACGCGTTGAGTTTTGCGACCGGGTCGGGTTCCTCCGTCGCCCATGCGGTTGCAAGCAGCCATGATCGGAGCGGCATCATGAAATCAAAAAAATGCGGCGGGGCCAGGTTTTCATCAGGCGCGCGTTGGACGGTCGTGATCGGAGAAACCACCGGTTGCGGAAGGGGATCTCCGAAACCAAACAGGCGGCGGAGCTCCGGGTCCACCCCGGTGTCGTAGGCCAGCGGATCCTCCCGGCTGTCCGGGTCGGCGATGCGGGCAACCGCGCGCATGCCATCATCGGTCACCTGGTAATTAAGCGCCTTCTCCTGCGCGGTCAGCGCGGCGAGCACCCCGCCCGCGGTGACAAAAATTTCCAGATCGGGACCCGGCGCCGAGTCGGTATCGCGGGACAACTCCAGAGCGACCGGCCGCAGCCGTTTCCAGGTGCGCATAAACAGCCCCGGCACCGGATCAGGCGAGGTGGGTTCAGCGATCTCTTCCGCCTCGACCAGCTCATAGCGGGCATTCAGCAGCACGGCGCTTACCCCGCGCTGCTGCTCCCGGGAGCGGTTGCGCCCCAGCCGCTTGCTTACGAAGGTTACAAAGGCATCCCAGCGCTTCAGCCGCTCTTCCCGCGCCGCACCGATCCCCGCCGGAACTTTGGGGACGGAAGGCAGCGGTTCGATCGCCATGGACATTTTTAGGGCCAGGTTGAACATAAAAACCCGCGGCTGACCAAAGCTGACCGACCGGAGCGTTTGATCAACCCTCTCGCGGCCGCCGGGCAGCAGCGCGGCGAGCAGGCCGACAACGCGGTCAACCAGCGGCCCGCAATCGACGGACGCCTTCTCCAAGCGCTCGCTGATCAGCCTGCCTGCCGCATCACCCACGGCCGGCACCAATGCGCCCCGGTGCTCCCGGTCGGAAAAGGCCGCTTCCACTACCTTAAAACCAAGCCGGCGGCCGGCGGCTTCAAATCTCGGCTGCATCAGCAGCGTGGCCTGACCCCGCCACCGCCGCGGATCGACGCAGGCGGCTTCTCCCGCGCCTGCGTACAGCACATCGGCCTCACAGGTGAGGCGGAGCATTTTTCTGCGGGCATCCAGTTTTGGCCGGCTCAGGTAAAACCGGCAGATCGTCTCATCGGCAACAAACGTGCAGGTGCCCTCCGGTCCATTAAAAAGCTGCTCTTTAACCGCCCGTTCGATCCACCGGAGCGGCAGGCGCAAGGGTATGGCCACGTCCACCGCCCGGCGGGCGGCAGAGGCGCAGCGCCCTGAAGCAAGGATCAGGCCGACCACCGGAAGAACCGCCACCGCCATCCATCTGATCGCGCCGCGGCGGCGATGTTCGTGCCGCCGCGCGCCGGTGCGGCCACGCCCCGCCGCCTGCCGGGGCGATCTGTCAGAAAGCAACCGGATGAAAAAATGACCTATCACCGCTTTTGACTGCATTTGAATAAGGGCGCATCGCGGCAGCCTAGCCGCGGTCCGGATCCATTTTAAATACCGGAACGGGCGCCCGTTTGTGCTCGGAGTGCCTGATAAGCCGCTCAACCCGCCGGCGGACGCCGGGGGATATATCCTCATCGCGCCCCGCAGCCAGGGCGGTGAGCGCGTGATCCAGCCGGGCATAGGAAATGTTCAGCTCACCCTCGTCGGTCTGGCCGGGCAGCAGTCCCGCCGAAGGAGGCTTGTCGATGATGGGCGCGGGGAGCCCGAGCTGCACGGCCAGATCCCGGACCTGGCTTTTGAGCATGTCACCCAGCGGCAGGAGATCGGCCCCGCCATCGCCATGCTTGGTAAAGTAGCCCACCGCAATCTCGCTTCTATTGCCGGTGCCGGCAACCAGGTACTGCCGGTGGCCGGCAAAGTAATAGAGGGTCAGCATGCGCAAGCGGGGCTTCAGGTTGGCGGTTACCATCCGGTTCGCGGGAGGAAGCAGGGTGAGCAGCAGATCGAATACGGGTGTCAGGTCGACCGTCAGGGTCTCCAGCCCCAGGTGATCGGCAACCAGGCGCGCATGGTCCACGTCCAAATGGTCGCTGTGGCAGGGAAGCACCAGCCCCAATACGCGCGGACGAAGCGACCGCAGGGCAAGGGCGGCCACCACGGCGGAATCAAGGCCGCCGCTCAGACCCAGCACGATCCCCCTGGCGCCCGCCTCATCCACCTGTTTCTTAATCCAGGAGCTCACTGCATTGATCATATCCATGGTCCTGCGCCCGCGAGGGCCCGCCGGCAGGCGGTTGAAAAAGCAGTAGGGCAGGCTGATAAAGCGCGCGGAATAACTGGTGGCTCAAGGGAAGGGCTTTTGCGCCACAACCGGATTATTCTACCACCATTGAGCCGGTCTGCAACCACTTTTACCCGGGGATACCGCAGGCAAACGGCGCCGCCTGAATTTTCACCCGTCCTCTATAAAATTGAAAGGTAGCGGTCAAGCTCATAGTTGGTAACCTGAACGCGAAACTTGTCCCACTCGATCTTTTTATTCTCGATGAAATTCTCAAAAACATGATCCCCCAGGCATTCTTTCAACAGCGGGCTCTTTTCCGCCACCTTAATCGCCTCCCAGAGGTCCTCGGGCAACTGTCCGATTTTCAGCCGCGCCCGCTTTTCGGGGGACATGGCATAGACGTTTTCCTCTATGGGCGGGGGCGGGGTCAGTTTCTTCTCAACGCCGTCAAGACCAGCGGCCAGCATCACCGAGAATGCCAGATAGGGATTGCAGGCGGGGTCGGGGGAGCGGTACTCAAGCCGGGTCGCCTTTTCCTTGCCCGGTTTATAGACCGGGATGCGGATGAGGTCCGACCGGTTTCTCTGCGCCCAGGAAATATACACCGGCGCCTCATAGCCCGGCACCAGCCGCTTATAGGAGTTAACCCACTGGCTGGTAACCAGGGTTATGGCGCGGGCGTGCAAAAGCAGTCCGGCCAGATAGCTTCTCCCCACCGGGGAAAGATGATACCGATCCTCGGCGTCAAAGAAGGCATTGACATCACCTTTGAAGAGAGACTGATGGACGTGCATGCCGCTGCCGTTTTCACCGAATATGGGCTTGGGCATAAAGGTGGCATAGACCCCGTGGCGCAGGGCAATTTCCTTGACCACCAGCCGGTAGGTCATGGCATTATCCGCCATGGTGAGGGCATCGGTGAAGCGCAGGTCGATTTCATGCTGGCTTGAAGCAGCTTCATGATGGCTGTACTCCACCGGTATGCCCATTTCTTCCAGGGTGAGCACGGTTTCCTTGCGCAGATCGCTTGCCGCGTCCAGCGGGGTCAGATCAAAGTAGCCGCCGCGATCCAAAACTTGCGGAACGCCTTCAGAACTCTTGAAATAAAAAAATTCCAGTTCCGGCCCGACATAAAAGGTGAAACCCTTGTCAGCCGCTTTCTTCAGGTTCTTTTTCAGCACCCACCGCGGGTCGCCTTTGTAGGGTGTGCCGTCAGGCTCCACCACATCACAGAACATCCGGGCCACCGCTTTTTCCTTCGGCCTCCAGGGCAGGACGACAAAGGTATTGGGATCGGGCAGGGCAAGCATATCACTTTCATCAATGCGCGCAAAGCCTTCAATGGAGGATCCGTCGAATCCCATGCCTTCATTGAGCGCCCCCTCAAGCTCATCAGGAGTGATGGAAAAGCTTTTCAAGAAACCCAGGATGTCGGTAAACCAGAGCCTGATAAACCGCACATCCCGTTCCTTGACCATCTTTAAGACATACTCCTTATCTTTCTTTTCCACCCCTGAGCCTCCTTTGCCGGCTTTATGCATATCTGAAAAAAACGGTTGCATTTATTTGGGCATGCTACAGCAGCCCTTTCACCTTCAGGTACTCGGCGTTTAAAATAGCCGCCCCCGCCGCTCCCCTGACGGTATTATGGCTCAAAACGGTAAACTTGTAATCGAGCACCGGGCACGCTCGTATTCTTCCCACCACGCAGGCCATGCCGCCGCTCGCGTCCCGGTCATAGCGGGGCTGGGGCCGGTTATCCTCATCCCTCACCACGATGGGCCGGGGAGGGGCGAACGGCAGGTTCAGTCCCCCCAGGGGATTGAACTCCTCAAACGTCCGGATCAGCTCGTCCCGCGAAGCCTTGTTTTTCAGCTCGACGCTCACGCTCTCCAGGTGGCCGTCCTTGACATGGACGCGGTTGCAGGAAGCGCTTACTTTAATGTCCGCGAAGGCAAACCTGTCTCCATCCAGGCCGCCCAGCAGCTTCAAAGTTTCGATTTCCATTTTCGCTTCCTCGCCCCCGATGAAGGGAATCACATTGTCGATGATATCGAGTGAGGCAACCCCCGGATACCCGGCGCCGCTCAAGGCCTGCATGGTGGTGACCATGATTTTGCTTACCCCGTATTTCTTGTGGAGCGGGGCCACCGCCAGCACCAGCCCGATGGTTGAGCAATTGGGGTTGGTCACGATATATCCCCCGCTTCGGTTTTTCTTTTTCTGCCGCTCAATGACCGCGGTGTGGTCGGCGTTGACCTCGGGGATGAGCAGCGGCACATCCTCAACCATGCGGTGGTTCTTGGAGTTGCTGCTCACCACGTATCCCGCCCTGGCAAACGCTTCCTCAATGGGGCCGGCGACCCCGGCATCCAGCGCGGAAAACACCAACCGGCAGTCCAGATCCGGCTTGCATTCCTTCACCATCATGCCCGCCGCTGCCGCCGGAATGTCGCTTTCCAGCTTCCACTTGCCTGCCGCCGCCTCTCCATAGGTTTTGGCGGCGCTGCGCTCCGACGCCGCCAGCTCGGATATCTCAAACCAGGGGTGGTTTTGCAGGAGAAGGATGAATCGCTGCCCCACCATGCCGGTGGCTCCCAGAATACCTATCTTTATTTTCTCCACGTCGCAACTCCTCGTATGGTTGGTATGGCTGCCGGAAGGTCACCTCGCGGCCAGGTCTTGTACCCCCTGATAGATGATGTCAAACAGTTCCTGGATACACTTTACCTCGATGCAGGAAAAGGCAATCCTTACATCGGTCGCGTCAACCGCGATCACCCCGACCTCATAGCGTTCAAGCAGATGCAGGCGCAAGGCCTCGGCATTGACCGATTTCAACCGCAGGCACATGAAGTAGCCGGAGTTGAAGGGGTAATAGGTCCAGGCATCACTGTACTTTGCATTGCCGAGAACCTCTTTCACCCTGCGGGCGCGGGCTTTCATCACCTCATATTTTTCCCTGGCCTCGCCCGCAAATTCCTTGGACTCCAGCGCCTTCAGCACCAGCGTCTGCGAGAGGTGCGGGCTGTTGGAAATACCCCCCCTGATGGCGCCCATGGTTTTCTTCTCCAGCGCCCCGTAGATAGCATCCTTGTTGGAGCGGCCGCCGATGCCATAGGTAATAAATCCCACGCGAAATCCCCAGACGTACTGCTCCTTGGTGGCGCCGTCGAGCTTGACGGCAAGTATATTTTCATCCAGGTTGACCGTGTGCGCGAAGAGCGATTCCCTCATCGCCTCGTCATCATAGAACAGGCCGAAATAGGCGTCATCATGGACTACCACCAGCCGCCTTCCCCGGGTGGCATTATCCTTAAGCGCCGCCGCGATATCATCGGCCTCCCGCCGGGTGATGGAGTAGCCGGTGGGATTGTTGGGGAAGTTGAGCAGGACCAGCGCCTTGCCCTTCTCCCCGGCTGCCTCATCGAGCGCCTTCCGCAGCCCGCTGCCATTGAACCCGTTTTTCTCATTGTACAGGGGGAATGTTTTAAAGGTTGCGCCCAAACGTTCGCCGAAAATGAGCCGGTAATTTCCCCAGAGCTTGTCGGGCAGCACAATGACATCACCCGGATCCACAAACAGGTCGCCCACCAGGCTCAGCCCATGGGTGATGGCACTGGTGACCACCGGCACGCTGAACTGCTTTCCTTGCAGGCCGGGGTTGTCGGCAAGCAGCTTTTCCCGCCACCGGTTGCGCAGCTCCGGCTTGCCGGAGGCGGGAGCGTAGGTAAGGGCATCATTGGGGGCGATCGGGTCTATATATTTCCTGATGCAGGGCAGGTGCATGGCCACGCCGTTCTCGGTGGCCATGCCGATGGTGGCGTTGAATTTTTTTGCCTTGACCTTTGCCTCGGCGCTCTGGGTCAGGATGCCTTTGGGAAAGAAGAGCTTCTTCCCCCGCTCCGACAGCATGTCCGGAATCGCAGGGTTTTCTTTCAGTAACTGGCTGTTCAACTCTTCAGCCAAGGGGTTCATAAACACTCCTGATTAAACTATAGGCTGCCGATTGAAGGCAGCCCTTTTACCACATTCCGTGTAATAAAACAAATAAAATAAAAGAGAGCGGCACGCTCAGCAGAACATGCCGCTCTCTTTTCCGCCCGCGCTATGCCGCTCATTCCACGGTGACGCTTTTGGCAGGATCCCGGGGCTGGTCGATATCCACCCCCTTCAGCTCAAGATAGTTCTCGATGATGCCGCACATCCCGGACCCGTGCCTGCCGTGATTAGCCTGAACCGCCGTCGGGCGGCGGCTGATATTTTTCTTCGGCCCCGAATAAGAAGGTGCAGTTTTTACCCGCCCGCTTTCCCTGGTAGAGCGCCTTGTCCGCGCGGTCGATCAGGTCGTCCTTGTTGTCGGCATCCTCGGGAAACGATGCCAGCCCGATGGTGACGTTTATGGTGCCCACGGGGTTTTCCTTTTCATCCACCATCGGGGTCGCGGCAACCGATCTCCTGATTCTTTCACACACGATGAGCGCCTCCTCCTTGCCGGTTTCCGGCAGCATGACGGCAAATTCCTCGCCGCCATACCGGCAGATGACGTCGCATCCCCGGGTGGCGCTGCGCAGGATGGCGGCCAGATTTCTCAGCACCAGGTCGCCCACCAGGTGGCCGTAGAGGTCGTTGTAATTCTTGAAATCATCGATGTCCACCATGAGCAGGGAAAGGTGCCGCTTGTACCGCTTCTCCCGCTCCAGCTCCACCTTGAGGTACTGGTGCATATAGCGGTAGTTGTACAGCTCGGTGAGGCCGTCGATGCTGGAGAGCACCTTGTAAAACTCCCGCTCCCGCGCCAGACGCTGGTATTCGCGGCGGTCCAGGCTCTTCTGCACCACCATCTTGATGTGATCGCTGTTGAAGGGCTTGGTGATATAATCGATGGCGCCCGCCTTCATCGACTCCACCGCCGAATTGACCGACGCGTAGCCGGTCATGACGATGACATCAATGCCCGGATCGATGGCCTTGACCTCTTTTACCACCTCGAGACCGTGCATTCCGCTCAGCCTGAGGTCGGTGATGATGATATCGTAGGTGGCGACCCGGATCATCTGCAGGGCCTCTTCGCCGCACCGGGCGGTGCGCACCGCGTAGCCCGCCTCCTCCAGCAGGTCCTGCAGCAAAAGCCTCACCGACTCGTCGTCGTCTATGATCAGGAGCCGTGATGGTGTGCCGGCCCCTTCCTGTTCACCGCCGTCCTCACCGGCCGGGGAGGCCGTGGCGTTGCGGTCCTGCTTGGCATCTTCAACCATAGTGCGCCTTTGCTGATTAAGGGGAAGCTTCAGTGTGTGGAAGGCCGCGGGCTGGCAGCGGCCCCGGAAAACTGCGGATCCTCCCTGTGCCTTCGGGCCTTCTTCCAGCGTCGGTGAAACCACCACCATTGCGT
>Ga0255341_1003976_pt1 | contig 15998 bp, 11 predicted proteins | sample wastewater_treat_8_FD_192418 | JGI IMG/M metagenome (GOLD analysis project Ga0255341, IMG submission 192418) | Wastewater microbial communities from Lulu Island WWTP, Vancouver, Canada - plant12 | ecosystem: Engineered > WWTP > Wastewater > Unclassified | place: Canada: Vancouver, British...
CAAGTATTGATGTTACAAGTGAGTGCGACAGCCTTTATAATACTGTAAGATGGGAAATAAGCGATCCAATATGTTTTGAGGATATTACAGGATATAAGATCTACTATAAAATGACTTATGACGAAGAATTGCAGCTTATTAACACAATATATGACAAGAATATTTTTTCATACAGACACTATCCGGGTGATATAGTTGCAGGCTGTTATGCTGTTTCTGCATTTGACGCTCTTGGAAATGAGGGTGAGAAATCGACAATGTTATGCGTAGATTCCTGTAATTTCTATGAGATACCAAATGTTTTTACTCCCAATGGTGACAATATTAATGACAGATTACTTGCCAAAACATCAGGGCTTGTTGAGAAAGTTGATTTTAAGCTGTTTAATCGTAGCGGACTCCTTATCTTCAGTACCGATGAACCAAAGATTGACTGGGATGGTACTTATAAGGGCAGGATTGTTTCCCCGGGAGTCTATTTTTACCAGTGTGATGTTTTTGAACGTCGTATTACGGGCTTTGAACAATTTCATTTATCAGGGTTTATTCATATAATAACTGACAAGGATGCAAAGGTGATAGAACAGGAGACAAAATGATATATAGCTGGCATTTAACAATGAAGAAAACGATAATAATATTAGCGGCATTCTTATTTTCAGAAATATTGTGTGCTCAGACCCCTGCAGATTATATTATCAGGGCAAGGGCTCTGACAAAATCAGGGAAAGCTGAAGAAGCTGTCAGATTGCTTTCAGAGGCAGTCAGGATTCATAATGATAGCAGACTTTACTGTGAGAAAGCTGAAGCGGAAATTGCAACTGGTGATCTGTCTGCTGCCATAGCTGATTTTAATACTGCAAATAGCATTGAACAATATTCAGGAGAATATGGCCTGGCAGGTGTCTATGCAAGAAAGGGCGATGCAGCCACCTCAATGTATCATCTGGAGATCTTTATGAAATCTCCTTTCAGAAAAAGCGAAAAGGAAATCATGCTCAATCCTGCATTCAGCAGAATTGAAAACAGTTCCGACTGGAGAAAATTCTGGCAAAAACCATGGTATCCTGAGATTGAAACAAGGATCTCGGAAATTGAATATTATACTTCCATCGGAAGAATAAAGGATGCCCAGGAAATACTGTCTGATATCAGAACACATTATCAGGGTAATTTAAGGCTTGATTATGCTTCTGCTCTTGTGAGCCTCTCTTCCGGAAAATATCCTGAAGCGATCAAATCACTTATGGCTTTGCTTGATGCTCATCCGGAAAATGAACAATACCTTTTATTACTGGCAAGCGCTCAATCGGGATCATCAAACTATGCCGGAGCTTCAGATACTTACTCAAAGCTTCTTAATATGGGTATTCCGGATGCAGGATTGTATTTGAAAAGGGCAGAATGTTACATAAGGACAGGTGAAACAAAAAGAGCCCTTGCTGATATTGAAAAATATCTTTCATTTTTTCCTGATGATAAGGATGCTTTAAGCATGGCAGGAAGGATAGAGTCTGCGAGCGGTAATAACCTCGGGGCTCTGCGCTATTATACCGAGAATGTCAGGAAGAATCCTGGTGATCCACAATGTTTTATCGAAAGGGCAAATGCATATATGTCCTCCAAATCATGGGAATGGGCTGCCAATGATTTCAGCATGTCACTTGATCTTGACCCGTCAAATTCTGAAGCATGGTTGAATAAGGGAATCTCTCTACTGAACATGGGAAATAACCAAAGTGCCTGTCGTGATTTCAGGCAGGCATTAAAGCTCGGAAACAGAAAAGCAACTGATTATATAAGTAAATATTGTATCAGATAAGCCTTTGTCCTCTGTTGTTGTTCGCCTTTTGATCCATTATTATTAAGCCTCCGGGATTTTTTACCTTATATGTTTTTTTATCCTTTCGAAAAGGTCATGGGGCTTAAAAGGTTTAAGAACATAGTCATTAATATTCAGTTTCTCTATTTTGTCGTGATTTTCCGACATTATCGCAGCAGTAAGAGCCACGATAGGAATATTTTTGATTTTCGGATCGGATGATTCCCGTATTCTCCTTGTAGCTTCAATGCCATCCATTATTGGCATATGAAGGTCCATCAGGACAAGGTCAAAATCTTCCTGTTGTATTTTTTCTATTGCAAGTTGACCATTTTCAGCATGAGTAACTATTATACCCCATCCTGTGAGGAATTTATTGGTAACGAAAAAATTAATTTTATTGTCCTCGGCGATCAGTATCTTTTTTCCTTCAAGCCCAACATATGAATATGATTCAACTGTTTTTACCTCGTTTGCTTTGACTGATTCATCAGGTACTTCAAGAAACAAATTGAAAATGAATGTTGATCCCAGCCCCAGCTCACTTATTACATGTATTTTTCCACCCTGTAATTCGACAAGTTTTTTGCATATAGCCAGCCCGAGACCTGTACCTCCAAAACGGCGCGTTGTGTCTGCTGAAGCCTGGGTGAAACTTTCAAATATTGCTTCATGCATTTCATCAGGTATGCCTATGCCGGTGTCACGGACAGAAAATTGCAGATTCGCTTTTTTGTTTTTTCTTTCGAGCTCTTTGATTGTTACTGTGATGCCACCCCGTTTAGTGAATTTAAGTGCATTTGAAAGCAGGTTGGATAATATCTGATTGAGCCTTATCTGGTCTCCTATGACCTCTGCCGGGAGATCCCCTTCTTTCTTTATTGTGAAATCAAGATGCTTGGCTTTTGATCTGAACGAATATGATCGCATTATTTCATCCAGGAAGTCATTCAGGTTGAACTGGGTTTGTTCAAAAACGATCTTCCCGGATTCCATTTTATTGTAATCAAGAACGTCATTTACAAGTGTAAGAAGATGGTTGCCCGAGAATCTGAGAGTTTTGATAAAATCCATCTGATCTTCCCTTGGATTGTCCTGTAAAAGAAGGTTTGTTATTCCAATCACTTCATTCAAAGGCGTTCTAATCTCATGACTCATAGTTGACATGAACAGCTGTTTTGACTGTGCAGCGTCTTCAGCTTTCTGGCGTGCAGAGATAAGATTGTCAAGGGTTATCCTTCTTTGAATAGCTACTGCAATGTGATTTGCTATAAAATCGAGAACATTAAGATCATCCTTTGTAAACTTATTTTCATCATTATAATCCTGAAGGCACATGACACCGATAACGTCGTTTTCAACTCTAAGAGGAACGCCCATCCATACTTTACAGTCTGTTCCTACAAGATCTATTTCTCCGGCTTGCTCAAGTTGTCTCATATCATTCTCTTTCAAAAGAACAGACTGATTTGTTTTAATGAGATAACCTGTAATAGTCTTATTTATCGGTATTTCATTGAAACTGTCTTTCTCATCCGAGAAAAAAGGCAGTGACACGGTTTCTGATTTCTTTTCGTAAAGAGCTATGAAGAAGTTATTTGTATCCCATATTTTGCCAAGCTCCTTTACTATTAAAGGATATAACTTATCAACATCCACTTGTGTGAGTGCAGCTGAAGATATGTTGTATAGAATCTCCTGCAGAACCTGATTCTTCTTTTCTATAGTAATATTCTTGTAAATAGCGATATTCCCTACAATTTTCTCATCAATCGATATTCCGGTTGCGACCAGGGATACCTGTATCTCATTGCCGAACTTGTCCTTTCTTATAGTCTCTCTGGTTTCCTGCTGATAAGGCGTAATAAATTTGGTAATTGCAATGGCATCATCCTTAAGCCTTTCAGGAACAATCATGTCATATATGTTTTGATTGATTGCTTCATCAAAAGTATAGCCAAAGAGTTTGTGGAATTCCCTGTTTATCATTACTACCCTTCCTGCAGGGTCGGTAATAACAATAGCTTCAGATGTAGAATTAACAAGATTTTCAATGAAAGCTTTTTGTTTTATTACCTCTGTTTCAATGTTTTTGTGTTTACTCGTATCGCTTGCAGTTCCTCTGTAACCGATTTTTTTACCCTCATGAAATATTGGATATGTGCGAGTTACAATAGGAGTCGGAATGCCGTCATGACTTTTTAGAATATATTCATTAATCAAAATATCTCCGGGGGAATTTAAAGCCAGAACATTCCTTAACATATCATCTGCCATTTCAGGAAAAAGATCAGCAATGGATAAGTTCTTATCCAGATCTTCTTGTGTCAATCCGAAAAACTCAAGTCCCGTTTTATTCCCGAAAACAACTTTGCCATTCAGATCTACTTCATACATAATTTCAGGCATGAATTCTGCAAATTCGTGAAAAAGAACAGATTGTTTGTAAATTTCATCAGCTATTTTCTGGTCTCTACCGGGCTCCCATATAATAATTATATGTCCGGAGGTCAGTATAAAGCCCACGTAAAAACCCTCCGAATCATCACCTGTAACAGAAACAGGTATTTTATGTTTATTAATATGATTCAGTAATTCATTCAGCTTCTTACGCTTTGCAAGCGGTGTTTCGTCAATGCATTTTCCTACTAACTCATTCCTGTTAACTGATTCAATTTCCTCAACTTTTTTGTTTATTTCAAGAATATGGAATTTTTTATCATCCCCGTATTTGAATGATATAAGGTAACAGTTGACAATATTTGAAAGATCAGGAGGAACTTTTCCTATTACCTGTGAATCGTTAATTGCTTTTTTTGTCGAAACCGGAAAATTGTTTTTCCCGGATTTAAGCATCTTCAGTTCATTTTCCAGCTGTTTGTATTTTTCCTCAAGTTCAAGATACTTATCTCTGTAATTTATTCCCGTCATGTTTTTTAGATTTTGCTGTTAAGATAAATAAACACTTGTCTGACTGTACTATTTATATAAGTAAAATCTGTTATTTGTTAATACTTTTATTCAGATTCGTGAAATATTTGCAAAATTCTGCAAGTCCGCAACTTCTACACTGGGGGTTTCTTGCTTTGCATACATATCTCCCATGTAGTATTAACCAGTGATGAGCCTTATGCATCATATTCAGGGGGATGTTTCTGGTCAGCTGTTCCTCTGCATCCTTTGGGGTTTTTGCGTTCCTTGTAAGACCAATTCTGGCAGAGACCCTGAACACATGAGTATCAACTGCCATTACAGGTTTTTTGAATACAACAGAAGCAATAACATTTGCCGTTTTTCTGCCAACTCCCGGAAGTTTTTGAAGCAGAAGCGGGTCGTCAGGTACTTCCCCATTGAATTCTTCCGTAAGCATTTTTGCCATTCCCAGGAGATGCTTTGCCTTATTATTCGGATAGGAACAGGATTTTATATAACTGAATATTTCAGATTGCTCCGCTTTAGCCATTGATGTGGCATCAGGAAATCTCTTAAGCAAAGGTGGTGTTATCATATTCACCCTTTTATCGGTACACTGTGCCGACAGTATCACTGCTACAAGAAGTTCAAAAGGATTATTATATTTAAGTTCAGTTTCAGCTGAGGGATTTTCAGAGGAGAAATAATTTAAAGTTAATCTGTATCTTTCCTTTAGAGTCATTACACCTGATCATTGACTTAGCCCGGTAAGATAATGATTTTATCTTTGTATATTAGCAGAATTAATCAATAAATTCAGGACCGGAGCTTTCAGGTATTAGGATTTTTCAATTTCAACACCGTTTTATATAAGTAATTTGGAGAAAATAATCATATCCACATCTGACTCTGTTTCAGGAATAATTGTTGGCGGAAGATGGGAAGCAGTTATCAAGTTGCTGCCGCCGGATGATGTTGTAATTATAACTGACACAAATGTCTTTGACATATACGGTAAAAGATTCCCGGACTTTCCTGTATTTAAGATCAGGCCGGGGGAAGCTAGCAAGCAGGTTAAGACTATTGAATCTCTTGCCGGAAAACTGTTGAATAAGGGTTTTGACCGCAATTGTTTTGTTCTTGGTATTGGAGGGGGAGTTGTATGTGATATAACAGGTTTTCTGGCTTCAATTTTCATGCGGGGAATCCGCTTCGGATATGTGTCAACAAGTCTTCTTTCTCAAGTAGATGCAAGTGTCGGAGGTAAGAACGGAGTCAATCTCGGCGACACGAAAAATGTAATTGGCACTTTCAGTCAACCGGAGTTTGTTATTTGCGATACAACTATGCTTCAAACCCTGCCGGAAGATGAGTACTTTTCCGGGCTGGGAGAACTTATTAAGACAGGTATAATTGGAGACAGGGCTATAATTGAAACCCTGGAGAACAATTATGAGGAAGTTCTCAGGAGAGACAGGGACGTGCTCACACATCTTGTAGTAAAGGCAGTTAAGTACAAGGCTTCTGTTGTGTCAAAGGATGAGAAAGAAGCAGGTTTAAGAAGGGTACTTAATTTCGGGCATACTTTCGGTCATGCAATAGAGCTTCAAAATAATGTAAAACATGGGTTTGCAGTTGCATCAGGAATGTTGCTTGCAGCAGATTATTCGCGGAATAAAGGATACTTAAGCAACGATGATCATAATAAGATATTGAATCTGCTTAAAAGATATAATTTCTTATCAGTGGTCAATATAGATCCGCAAAAGATTGAAGAGTCCATCCTTCATGATAAAAAGAAAACAGGATGTGATATCAATTTTGTCTTCCTTAAAGGCTTGGAGATGCCTTATGTAAAGGAGGTCCCGGTAAAAGAGATAGTTGATTTTTACAGGCAGTACTTAAAAGAAAAGTAAATCTATGAATTCTTTCGGAGTCTTATTCAGAGTATCCTTATTCGGTGAGTCTCATGGTGCATCGACAGGAGTTGTAATTGATGGCTGTCCTCCCGGAATTGCAGTTGGGCCGGAAGATTTTCTTGATGACCTCAGAAGGAGACAAAGCGGCAGCAGAGGTACAACGGCAAGGCAAGAACCGGATCTGCCTGAAATACTTAGCGGTATTTATAAGGGCATGACTACCGGTTCACCAATAACTGTTATTACCCGTAACAAGGATAAGATATCTTCAGATTATGATCAGTTCAGAAATATACCACGTCCCGGCCATGCGGATTTTACAGCAGGAATAAAATATTCCGGTTACTCCGACATGAGGGGTGGCGGCCATTTTTCAGGCAGGATCACATGGGGGCTTGTTGTAGCCGGGGTAATAGCCAGGAAAATTTGTCCCCAGGCTGATGTAAAGGCCAGGTTAATATCTGCCGGAGGCTCTGAGAACATTGAAGATGCACTTAACCAGGCACTTGCTGATAATGATTCAATAGGTGGAATTATAGAGTGTATAGTGAAGAATCCTCCACTTGCACTGGGAGAACCGTTTTTCTTCTCCTTTGAATCTGTTATCAGCCATCTTCTCTTTTCAATACCTGCAATCAAGGGTGTCGAGTTTGGATCAGGATTCGAATCAGCCTCCATGAGAGGATCAAGGCATAACGATCCTTTCATCGGCACTAATGGCAGGACAGCTACAAATAATGCCGGAGGGATAAATGGAGGAATAACGAACGGGAATGATATAATATTCAGGGTAGTTGTTAAACCTACTTCATCAATGGGGGTTGAACAGAGTACACTCAATTTTTCGACAGGCAAAATGGAAAAACTGCTTGTAAAAGGACGCCATGATTCATGCATAGCCCTGAGGATGCCGGTCATAGTTGAATCCGTTGCTTCAATAACTATTGCCGATCTTTTATTGATAGACAGAGGGATTTATGGAATCCGCGATAATAATTATCCCGGGATATTACACCCTGATAAGTAAAACCTGCTTGGTTTCAGGTGTTATCCTGTATCTGTTGTCAATTCTTTCTCCAATTATCCAGACAATTTTTTCATTGCATTCCAGAACCAATATATGTTCTTTATCCTGTCTTGACAATTTCCTGTCAATAAGATAGTCGCTGAGCTTTTTCTTCCTGTTCATCCCAAGCGGATAGAAAAAATCCCCGTATCTCCATTTCCTTATGATAATGGGGAAGGAGATCTTCTCCAGATCGATGCATGCAGTCAGGTTATCTGCAGGTATCTTGTAATCAGACGAATATTTCTTTCTTACAACAGATTTTATAAAGGGTATAGCGCGTAATTCCTTCAGATTGTTTATTTCATAGGAGATATTTTCCTGATTGCTTATTTCAGACACAAGTATTTTTTCTCTGTCTTTTACAAGCCAGTGTGTTTGCGTGAAAACCTGTTTACCAGTATCCCCGGAAATTATTTTCTTCAGGCTCTTCAGTGTGGAACTGTTGATGCCGTAAGGCCTGAACAGTTCAAATAACACTCCGTCATTTTTAATAAACTGTTTCAGCCTGTTTGCATAAAAGAAGATTTTGTTTCCGTTAACTGAAGCTGTTTTTTTTCGAATTTCATCAATGTATTCATTTACAGCTTCGTATGTGAGTGAGAGCCGTTCCGCTGTCTCACTTATTGCAAATTCAGCTGCCGGATTGATCTCTTTTAATACAGGTAAAACGCGATGTCTGATTTTATTTCTTGCATATTTTGTTTCACTGTTTGACTTGTCTTCCCTGTAGCTTATATTATTTAAACTGCAATATTCTTCAATGGAGTTCCTTGTTGCAAATAATAAAGGTCTTATTATTTTTTTGAATGAAGGTTTGATACCTGCTAGTCCTGCAATACCTGTCCCTCTTGTCAGATTTATCAGAAGAGTCTCTGCGCTGTCATTAAGGTTATGTGCGACTGCGACATAATCATATCCATTATTTATCCGTATCTCTTCAAACCATTCATATCTTAACTTCCTGGCAGCCATCTGTATTGAAACACCATTTTTTTCAGCATAGGCAGCAGTATTGAATTTTTTTGTAAAGAAAGGAAGATTATTTTCGGTTGCCAGTGTTCTAACAAGTTCTTCATCCATATCAGATTCATTGCCGCGAAGAGTGAAATTACAATGGATTATTCCGATATTGTAGCCGGATCTTATGAACAGGTCGGCCATTACCATTGAATCGATACCACCACTTACAGCAATCAGGATCCTGTCATCCTTGCGTGCCAACCGGTTATCTTCAATGTATTTCAGGAATTTTCCAAGCATATAATTATTTTCTGAATTTATTCATATACTAGTATTGATGGAGGTCCGGATTCAAAATTTTCAGGTTTTAGCAACTCTTCACCGGAAAAGCGTAAATAGTTGACATTTGATTTTTCAGGAAGCTTGGGGAAAAATCCGATCCTTAACTGGAAAGTGTTAAAAACCAGGTTGTTGTTTCGGATCCTTATTCCAAGGCCTATGCTTGATACCAGGTCGCCTTCGCTTATGTTCTGGTTGCTTCCGAAGAGAACAGCCATGTCGGCATATGTGAAGAAGGCAAACCTGAAGCCTGACAGGCTCAGGGGGCTGAAAAAGACTGATTCGAGATTTAATGATAATCGCTGATTGCCGGAAGTTGAATCATTGCTAAATCCGGTAAATCCATGTTCTTTCCTGATGTACAGACATTCATCAGAATACCTGCTGAATCCTCTTGTATAGTCAATTTTAACAAAATTTCTGATCCTGTAATTACCAAGATAGAGCAGGTTTGAAAAGTAATTTGTTCTTAACAAAAACAATCCCTGTTCCGTCTGCCGTCCGTTAAAGAATGTTGATAATCCTGCAGATGAATAAAAATAGCCTATTCTTGATAATGAATGTCCTGCAGACAGGTTTATACCCGTGTAAAACCTTTCCTTAAACTCGTTTATCTCCTTGCCTGCTGTCAGATTTACAAGAACTCCATAAGGAATATCTTCAGTCCGTCCGTAACTATAGATAAGATTAGTCTTGTAAAATTTCTGTCTTGAAAAGGCAGCCGAGAACAGGAACATCTTATATTTTTGCAGGAAGTGGAATGAATCAGGAGCTATATAAGGGTGAGAAAAGACATTGTTGTTCATATATCTTAACCCGAAAATTAATCTTGTAACATTTTCCATGTTAAGGAGAAAGGAACGTGAGAACCAGTAATCCTGGAGATTATATTTAAGGGGTTCGGGTACAGGCATTGTGTCGAGGTCTTCGGTTGTGAACATTTGCTTTATAGATATCCCTCCTGCATATTTTGTAGTGGCGCTTACCAGTTTTCGGTTAAGGTTGAAGCCGTAGGTTTTTTCACCGAGACCATCGAAATAGAAAACATTCAGGTCAATAAATGACTTTGCGATATTAATGAAATTATATTTCAGACCGAAACCCGGAGAATCAGGAAGATCCTTATCATAGCTCATTTTAAGGCGGATCTCCGATCCGAGTCCAAGGGTGTTTTTGTTGAACAGGGAGAGCGATCCTTTTTCCATAGAGCTGAACGCCATAGTTCCGCCAATACCAAAAACATCTTTTGTAATTACAACAATATCAACTTCTTCAGATGATACAGGTGCTATAAGTATCCGGGAATCGTTTATATAGGGCAGTTCCCTGATTATTCTTTCATTATCGCTCAGTATAAGGGGAGAGATTGTGTCGCCTACGCTGAAAAGCAGGTTTTTTCTTATTATAAATTCATTTGTATTCAGGTGGCTCTTGTTAAGGAAGTTTTCCATCCTGTTGGGATTGGATAAATAGGGATAGTCAATATCTGTACCAAAAACATCAAGTCTCCGAATCTCGATCTTTCGTATTTTTTTCCCGGCAAATGGAGAAAAATCAGTTTCACTCGATTCATTCATCTGTTTGTAAGACGATTGATCATTTGATACGACCATAAAATCATACAGTTTTCTTGTAATGGTGTATTTTTCAGCCCTAATCTTTAATGAATCCAGAAAAACAGATGATGTCTCAAGCTGTCTTATGTTGGGAGGTATAAGACTGTCTGTATTTACGGCGAGACTATTAAACTGCAAAAATCGCAGGTCGGGCATTAGAACTATATTTTTATACAACCCGCCTGAAGATACGGAATCGGGGGTGTATTTGTCCTGGCTCAGAAGCGGATAATTAATAAAAAAAAGTGCCAGAAAAAAAAGAGGCCCGACAGATCTTTTGTATTTCAACTGCAGGAAACACATCAGGTATAATGAACAATTCTTTCAGGAATATTATTTGAGTTGAACTGGAATCCAGGCTTTTTGCCTGTTATTATTCTTGAATGCATTCTAAAGAAGAGAATATCGCCGGCAATTATTATCGTTTTCTTTTCGTTCGGATCAGGCATAATGCAGGGTATTTCAGATGTAATTGCAGCATCTAATTTAATAATATTTAATTAATAATAAGAGAGATTATTCCTGAATAAAGTGTCCGGTCTTAGTATGACCTGGCAAAAAGAACCCGTCTTTTTGAAGGTTTGCCTGTATAGATGCATTTTCCTTCTTCTTCAGGTGAATCAAGGGGGATACAACATATTGTAGCCCTGGTCTCCTTCTTAATTATCTCTTCTGTTTCAGCAGTGCCGTCCCAGTGTGCCATTACGAAGCCGCCACGGTTTTCAATTATATCAGTAAACTCATCCCAGGTATTTATATAGAAAGTGTTTTCTGTAAGGAATTTTGAAGCTTTGCTGAATATGTTCTTCTGAATATCTTCAAGAAGCTGTAATATATGGTCATTGACACCCTCAACAGAAACAGTTTTCTTAACGAGTGTATCTCTCCTGGCTATCTCTACTGTTTTGTTTGCCAGATCGCGCGGACCTATTGCAATTCTTACCGGAACGCCTTTAAGCTCATAGTCGGCAAATTTCCAGCCGGGTGTATTATTATCACGGTCATCGTATTTTACAGATATGCCATTCTTTTCCAGTTCATCTTTTATGCTGACTGCAACTTTCGATATTTCTTCAGCTTCATTCTGGTTTTTGTAAATAGGAATTATTACAACTTGTATCGGAGCCAGTTTCGGAGGAAGCACCAGTCCGTGATTGTCTGAATGAGCCATTATCAGGGCTCCAATCATCCTTGTTGAAAGACCCCAGGAGGTAGCCCATACATATTCAAGTTTGCCTGTTTTGTCAGTGAACTGAACGTCAAAGGCTTTGGCGAAGTTTTGTCCAAGAAAATGACTTGTTCCGGCTTGCAGTGCTTTCCCGTCCTGCATTAAAGCCTCAATTGAGTAAGTATCAACTGCACCTGCAAACTTTTCACTTTCAGATTTAAATCCTTTGATAACCGGAAGAGCCATGAATTTTTCTGCAAATTCGGAATATACATTTATCATCCTTTCGGTTTCAGCAACAGCTTCTTCCTTTGTAGCGTGGGCGGTATGACCTTCCTGCCAAAGGAACTCGGAGGTTCTGAGAAAAAGCCTTGTCCTCATTTCCCACCTGACGACATTAGCCCATTGGTTTATCAGGATAGGAAGATCACGGTACGACTGTATCCAATTCTTATACGAGTTCCAGATTATCGTTTCAGATGTAGGGCGAACTATCAGTTCTTCTTCCAGTTTTGCCTCAGGGTCGATAACAACACCATCCCCGTTTTCGTCCTTCTTAAGACGGTAATGGGTCACAACAGCGCACTCTTTCGCAAATCCTTCAACATGTTTTGCCTCTTTACTGAGGAATGATTTAGGAATAAAAAGCGGAAAGTAGGCATTAACGTGTCCTGTTGCTTTGAACATTTTATCAAGCTCAGCCTGAATTTTTTCCCAAATTGCATATCCGTAAGGCTTTATAACCATACAGCCTCTAACAACAGAATTCTCAGCCAAATCTGCTTTGATAACCAGATCATTATACCATTGAGCGTAATTATCATCCTTGTTTGTTAAGAACTTAGCCATGATTTTGGTACATTATTTGAGTTGTATATATATACTGGATTGAAAATTAATGGCGTAAAAATAGGTAAAAAGTTATCATTAAAAAAAGCTGATGATTCATCATGAAAGTAAAACTCTATATCGTAACATTATTAGTTGAGATACTTTCAGGGATATGTTAAAGTATATCCTTTTTTTATTATTTTTGATCATTCAGATAAACCTTTTAATCAGTAGAGTAATTGGTTTTGTTAATTTTAAAAGACAGGTGTTTTTGGTACAATATTTGTATTGGATTATAAACCAAACAAGGAAATCGAAAATGAAAGCAATCAGTTACATATCAGTTTTTGTCCTTCTGACAACAATATCCTGTACATCAGGGCTTTATACGGGCGTTGAATATGATGATATTTATTTTCAGGCCTCAGACAGGCAGCTTGTTGCAGCGAGGACCCAGGCCAAACGTCAGATAATTGAAAATGATCTGAGATCTTCAGATTATTATGATAATATCTATGCTGCCGATACACTTATGTCTGAAGAGTATTACGATGCAGTAGGCTACTATGATGATGCCCTAAACAACAAAGGGGGTACGACAATATATAATAATTACTATGACAATTATTATGACTACTCCTACGCATCGAGGCTCAACAGGTTTTACGGAAACTATTTCTACCCTTACTGGAGGGATCCTTTTTACTATTATCCTTCAATCAGCTTCAGTTTTGGATATCCTTACTATTACAGCTCATATTATTATAGTCCTTATTATTACAGCCCTTTCTATTACGATCCTTTTTATTATGATCCTTTCTATTATGGTTACTCAGGATTTTATGGCAGCTATTACAGACCTTACAGATACTATCCCTATTATTCATACTATTCCCCATACTATTACGGAGGAGGCTGGAGTTATTACCCTGGCATATCCGATGTTTCCAACTCAGTAGTATATGGAAGACGTGAAAGACAGAGTAATTTATCAACGAGATACAATGAAAGACTTATGCCTACTTCAGCATCATCAACTGTAAGGAGAGAAGAGAACCTTTCCAAAGGCTCAGCATCAGATGTTTCAGTAAGATCTTCCGATATCAGAAGAAGTGATCTTCCTTCTTCCGCTGCAAGACAAAATACCAGGACATCAACTTCCGTTAATTCTGCACAGGATGCAGCAAGGAATTCTACCACGACTACTGAAAGAAGAACATCAACAAATTCAACAGTCAACAGACCTGAGTATAATAGTGTAAACAGGTCTTATACGCCAAGTTACAGCAATCCCAGAATGAGCGAAAGGCCTTCCTATAATAACAGCCGTGTTAACTCAAATACAAGGTCAAATTCAGACACCCGGATCAATAGCGTCGCACCGGCAAGAAGCAACAGCAATAGCAATAGCAACAGAGGATCAACTTCGATTTCCGTTGAACGGAGCAGGCCATCACCGACACCGGCAAACAGAAATTCCGGTAGTAGCTATTCTGTTCCGTCAAGAGAAAGCGTACAGCGTTCCTCTGGCTTCTCATCAGGATCCGGCAGCTCAAGCAGATCGTCATCTTCTTATAGCAGGGGATCTTCATCAGGCGGCGGTGGCTACTCAGTGATGCCATCATCCAGATCATCTTCAGGTTCATCCGGTTTCTCCGGTTCTTCCGGGTCTTCCGGTTCTTCCAGATCATCCGGCGGAAGTTCATCATCAGGAGGCAGGAGATAGAACTTTACTCAGATCAATCTAAATTAACGATTCATTCTATCTATTAACGGAGTAGTGAATAGCTATTAATGAAAAGATTATATTTATGAAAAAACAGTTATTAATAATATTTCTGGCCTTGTCTCTTACAGTCCTGTCAAATGCCCAGACTGTTGACGATGCCATCAGATACTCACAGGTATTTTATTCGGGTACTGCCAGATTCACTTCAATGGGAGGTGCATTTACAGCTCTTGGCGGAGATTTTTCAACGCTCAGCCAGAACCCTGCAGGAATAGGTGTATTCAGATCTTCAGGAATATCGGTTACACCCCAACTCTATCATATTAATACAATAGCTAATTTTAAAGCAAACAGCAGGGAGGATTATCTTTATGACTTTAACCTGTCTCAGGTGGGATTTGTAGCGAACCTGATAAACAACAATAGCTCGGGAACAGGACTAATGGCATTAAATCTTGGATATAGCTATAACAAAACAAACAACTTTAACCAGACTATAGTAATTGAAGGTACCGGCGACCGGAGTTCACTTGCTGATTTCTGGGCACAGTATAATAATGGTTATATTCTCGATGACATGTCAAGTGATGCATATCTCGGATGGAGAGCATTTGTTATTGACTCTGTGTCGGGTTATTACGACCAGTGGGCTACAGTCTATTCAGGGTATGGCAGTGATGCCTCATTATATGGCCAGACAATTACACGGTATATAAATTATATGGGATATACTGGTGAACATGCAATTTCTATTGGGGGTAACTGGTCAGATAAGTTATATTTCGGAGCTACTCTGGGTATTAACCGGCTGAGCTATACAAGCCATTATGAACATCTCGAAGCAACAAATAAGGATTTGCCGGCAAGGTATTCGGATGTGGCAGGTTTTTCTGACTTCAGATATACATTTGATTACAAGAATACAGGGACAGGCATCTCATTCAAAACAGGTGTCATCTATAAACCGATGGAAATTCTGAGACTGGGATTTGCCTTTCATTCGCCGATGATGTACAGGATACATGAGGAAGCTTATGATAATATCACATCCCGTTTTACTATAGGAGGAATTAAGGAATTCTCAAATAAATTTGAAGGATTTGATTATAATTTGACGACACCTTTCAGGGTAATTGTAGGAGGAGCTCTTCAGATAAAGAAAATTGCACTTTTAAGTGCTGAATATGAATTTGTTGATTATAAGACAATCAAATTTACAAATGCAGGCGACGATGATTATGATTACAGCTTTAAAAACCAGCAGATAAAGAACAGTCTCCATTCTGCCAATAACTTAAGGCTGGGTGCTGAGGTCCGTCTTGATAAATTATATCTGAGAGGAGGGTTCAGCTATTATGGAAGAGTCTGGCAGACAGGTGAATTAAATTATAATCTGGATTATAATGCCATTTCATCCGGAATTGGTTTCAGAGAAAAAAACATATCCTTTGATATTGGATACACTTATATGTCTAATCCGATGACCTATATATTGTATGATACATTTAGTGAGACAGCTGCATCGGATATAGGAATCAACAGGAACATTTTTAATGTCACCTTCAGTTATAGTTTTGGTTACTGATACTTTGTTTGACTTCCTTATGTGTGCTGGTTCTGTGAACCAGCACA
>Ga0255341_1003977_pt1 | contig 15986 bp, 29 predicted proteins | sample wastewater_treat_8_FD_192418 | JGI IMG/M metagenome (GOLD analysis project Ga0255341, IMG submission 192418) | Wastewater microbial communities from Lulu Island WWTP, Vancouver, Canada - plant12 | ecosystem: Engineered > WWTP > Wastewater > Unclassified | place: Canada: Vancouver, British...
GTACTAATTTTATATCATCATTAAATTCAGATGGTCGATCAGTATTATCATATAACTTAACTGATGAAAAATGGTTACAATGGCTTTGGACCTATTAAAAAGAGGCGACTTAAAAATGATAAAAAAGCAAGGACGAATACCGACACTAGATTATGATTTATTGATATATGTAAAATCTGATAATAGTATGTGGATTACTCCACAAAATCCCGTGGAATTATATGGCGAAAACTATCGAGGATATAATTGGCACGATGATCGAATTATAGAACTAAACATAACCGATAGAGATGATGATGGATCAGAATCATGGCCAACTTCGCCAGACCAATCAACAATAAATGATGTAGCTAGATGTATTAAACCAATTAATCCAGAATTTGAAGTTAGATGGCAAGGAAAACTATGGTCTGAATCAGATGATAATGCTTTATGTCATGCATCTTTTGCTAAAATAATAATAACAGATGGTGAAATCAATTATATTTCATTAATTGAACCTTATCCAATCGATTCATTATCTCCAACTAATATTGATCATGCCAAAATATTATATCCTGAATATGCATGGATAATTTTTAATAATGATAAGACAGGATTTCGAATTATAAATCCTTTTAACCCGAGAGGAAATGGATTAGTTCCTGGTACAACAGAATCATATATTAGTTTAGATAATTTTTTAAATGCAGATGGTAATTATAAATATTCGTCCAATAATAACATTGATAATTCACAACCTTCTAATTCTATAGTAAATAAAAATCCTATTATATTTGATTCTTATCAAGAATTCAAATTATGGTATAATTCTAGCAATTCTACATATAAATGGATAAATGCCAATGGTAAAGTTAAACCTGGAAAAGATAATATTAATGATTATGATAGATTAATTTACGTTATTGAAGATAATCAATTATGGATATGTCCGAGCGATCCGAGAGAAATTGGAGGTAGCGTTGGTAGCGGATGGGGAGATGGATGGGGTTTAGGTTCTCCTACGTCAAGAGCAGATGTTCCTACTGTTTTTAAATTATTAAATACTGAATTTAGTATTTCATGGAGTGACGATTTTAATTGGAAAGAGGGGAAAGATAATTTTAATATTGATGCATTCTGGAGAAAAATAATTTTCAACGGAAAATCATTAGAAATTGAAGATGCGACTGAATCACCTCCAGAAAATTTTGAAGATGCAAAAAGAAAATTTCCTCTGCATGCTTGGATTATGTTTGAAAATTTTTATCAAGATAGTACATCGATTCGATTAATAAATCCATATAATAAATCTGGATGTGGAAATATAGTAGGACCCAATTTGCAAGAACTTAATAATGGAACCTTTTTACGATCTGATGGCAAATGGTCACTAATTCAAGAAAAAATCGAATTTTATATTAACAACTTAAGTTCTAATATTCACGAAAAATTAATTACTAAAACAACAGTATTTAATTATATCACAGTAGCTCTTGAGAATTCATCACCCGATCCTATTTATTTTTATATTTACAAAAAACAATTTAATAAAATAACTGAATCATGGGATTCAAATTTAATCACCCAAATCAATTTAAATCCTAATGAAGGCGTTGAATCATATATAAAATCTATACTATTTGATAATGAAGAATTTTTAAAAGGGGATATTATTCGAATTGAATGTATAAATAATGATAATTCTTTAGTTCATACTGGTTCAATTAATGTTGTTATTCAATATGAAGATTATTTATAAACGGAAAAGGAAATAAATTATGAAAACTCTAGTTGAAACTATTGTCAAATCAATTGTTGATAATGAAAAATCAGTTCAAGTATCTGAAATTGGTGGCGACTCAACTTCTATTATTGAAGTGTTTGTTGATAAGGAAGATCTTGGAAAAGTCATAGGAAAAAATGGTAAAACTGCTCAAAGCATTAGAAATATAGTTTATGCTTCAAGTTTCAAAACTAAGAAAAGATACACTATTAACATTGATGCTAAATAATTGGAGATTCTAACTATGAAATTCTATGTTGAAAGTAAAAAAGAATCTGAAGATAAAAAAAAGAAAAAAGACAAAGAGTCCACTGAAATCAAGAAGAAGGAACTTGGATTAACTGAAGGCGCGAAGGTTTTAATGGAATGAATAATGTACTATCTTTAATTGATCCTCCCCTATTAGATGCATTAAATGAATTAGCAGAACAAGATTTGGTAATTCAAAATTGTTTATTAAAATCAAATACTAAAAAAGAATTAATTAATTCTTTGGCAGCTGCTATTATTTGTATTACAGATCGAGAATGTACGAATATTGAAAAACTAGAAACGTTATTGAAAAATAATCCACAGATACAGAAGTTTTTAGAGGTTCAAAATGATCAATCTTTGTTATGCGACAAAAAGCCACAAATATGAACTTGTCAGATTTGTGTATGAATATATTACTCCTAGATTGTCTAATGATGAAAATTTAATTTTAGTTCCAAATAGAGATACACATGAGGACTTCTATAGATATATAGATGTCGGAAGAATGTCATATAGAAACTATTACCATTGCAGAAAATGGTTTGAAGATTCTATTAGATATAAAATTGATCTCGAAAAAATATTATCAACTGAATTAGATAACATCATTTTAATAGATTTTGATAGTTTTAAATCAGATATTTTTCACTCGCTAGTTAATAAATCTAAAAAAACTGAAATATTAGGAATATCCGCTTCTGATGATAATGCAAATATTCGAAGAGCAGTTTTAGAAATTCAATCATTGATAAAACAAGGTTATACTAATGATCAAATTATTGTCATGTTATCTTTGGCATATAATTACCCCGTTGACATGATAGAAAAAACTTTAAATAATATTCGTTTCACAAATCCGAAGTTAAAAATACAAGCAGTTGAATATTTACACGATACATTAAAATTGTTAAAAATTAGGAAATCAACAAATGAAAATTATCAACCGATTTTTAGACGAAGCTAGAAATTTTAACAAAAAAAATTCTGTTAAAGCTTTAGTAGTTTGTCCAAATGGAGGCATTTTAATTATGAGACGCCAAAATGATCAAGGCGGAGGGGGAAATTGGGATCTTCCGGGAGGAGCCATCGAAGAGGGAGAATCTCAAATCGATGCTCTCAAAAGAGAAGTGTTTGAAGAGACGGGATTGAAAATTGATAATGTCAGAAAAGTTAAAACTGCGAATCTCAAAATTCCTGAAACTGGTGTTGATTCAGATATGCATATATATTCAGCAAAAGCGCAAGGTGATATTGATGTGCAACTTAAACCTGCTACTTGGAAAGGCGCAGATGGAAAACCAGAACATACTGAATATAAATGGATTTTTAGACGGTCTGAGTTAGAAAATTTAAAAATGATCGATCAATTAAAGTCTATAATATTATCGAAATTAAAAGATGATACCATCTAAAATATCCAATTTTGTTTTCAAACATTCTTTTTCGGGCAATTTCGTATTAAAGATTTAAAATCGATTCAGAATAAATTAAAAAGATTCACAAAACTATTTTTGTATTTATAATTTTGAGGAGAAATCATGAGTAAAAATCTATTAACAGAAGATTCAATTTTAAGATTGAGCAGAAATCAAAAACTTTCTATTGCACACAGAGGTTTTTCAGAGATTGAAGCTACATGGAAAACTGCTCCCAGCTATGAAGAAGTTCAAGATGGTTCGACTACAGTTTATCGTTATGTTGCTCCAGGCCAAGCCGGTGTTGATAATGGCGAAGAAGTTATACGAGGTCAGGGCAGACCTTTAAATCTGAGAGCTAAAATGGATGATGGGATTGTTATTACTCATCCTGGGACATTTAAAGGAACCAAGATCGAGCCATCAGTTGGTGACGGTGTTCCTGCTGGTGCTGATACTAGTTACTTACATTATACTACTTATGTATATGAAGGAAATGCTAGTTCAAGCTCCGCAAATGATGGGTTGATTGGTCCATTGGAAGTTGCTCTTACAGCTAATGCTATTCAGCCAATTATTAATGATACTCCAGGAAAAACTGGCGGTGGTGCTATGGGCGGTGACAATTATTTAACTGTTCCTGGCTATCAAGTCAAGACCAGCAATACATTGCTTGGTGCTATAGAATTTATTGGAAAAATTGCTGATGGTTCAGTCGCTAAGACATCTTTAACTTTATCTCATTTGCTATCAGTCGGTCTTCCAGAGAATATGCTGATTAAAGATAAGCTTAGCGATTACCAGACAGCATTTGCAAATCAGGGCGACGCAGCTACAGTTAACACTATTTCTAAGATAGCGCAAGTTGTTTATAGTGTTAATAAAGCGTAATTTTTAAAATAGGAGAGAAATAATGAGTAAGTATCCACAAATGTCAGGTATGCAACAAGTTATTATGAGCCCCCCAACAGATGCCGAGCTAGATGCAGCTGCAGAAAAGCCGAGAGAGTGTGTTGTATCCGGTTCAAGTATTAAAGTTATAGAGAATATAGGGAAAAAAGAACCAGTTAGAAATTTAACATATATTCCATAATTTTACATTTAAACTTAAGCGCTTCGGTTGTATCTAAAGGGATATAATCGAAGCGCTTTTTCAACATATGAATGAATCATGTTAGATAATGTCATAGTATTTGGATCATTAATTAAATCTTTATTAGCACTGGGAATTAATCTAACCGGTAAGCAATATGAATTGCTTAAATGGAGAACTTCCGAAGATGCCAAAAAATACTATACCGAAAAAGAAAATAAAGAATTTTATAAAGAATTGAAACGGGGAAATCTGAAAGTTGTAGATGCTATTAGAAAAGAAAAACAAGAAAGAATCAATAAATTGAAAAATCAATTATTAAAATGTCTAATTCCGATTAGTTTTTTCTTCATTGTTTCATGTAACTCTATTCCGAAATATGAAAAACCATGGGATGTAAATAGCTTAAGAGACGAAGAAAAAACATACAGGATCCAAGAACAAAATATATGGTTGAGTGGAAAATTAAACAAAACTAGATTCACTGATGATTGGTTTTTAGTTCATAGAGAATTTATTAAAACTCATAATGAAAATCAAGACACTTTAATAGAAACTTTAGAACTGTTAAAAGAAACCAAACAAAAGCAAGAACGAACTCAATTGATATTAAATTATGGTTCATTGGGTTTCATTTCAATATTATTTCTAATGTTAATAATTCAAGCATTTAAAAGAAAGTAAACAAATATGTTAAAAGAGAAATTGGTTAGCGGCAGATTTTTAATGACTGTTGCTGCTGCCGTTTGTTTTTTGATTTTAACATTGACATTAAGTATTGTGTTGATTAAAAAAACAAACGAATTAAAAATCAATGATCTATTACCATATGTTTCTTCTATACTCATAATTCTTTCTAATATATTTACCTTTTACTTTACAAAACGTGTCATTAGCGGGCAAACTGATATTGATATAATAGCCGGAGATGAAAATAAATAAAAATGAAGAACTGACTCAAGAAGAGTTAGATAGAATTTTTTTTGATATTGATAATGAGACTAATCTAGAAATAACAGAAGAATCAAAAAAAGAAAAAAAGAAAATTTCTAATTCAGAAAAAAAGCCTACGAAAGATAAAAAAGAAGAACCGAAAAAAGAAAAAAAGAAAATTGCTAGACCGGAAAAAAAGCCTACAGAAGATAAAAAAGAAGAACCCCAAAAAAAGAAAAAACGAAAATATGTTAAACGTTCTGAAATTTGGACAACTAGAGAGGCAGCTCCCGGAAAAAGAAAACATGGAAGACCTGTAATATGGACTCCAGAAAAAATAGCAGAATCAAAAGAACTTCATAGAAGAAAAAAAGAACAAGAGCGTCAGCATTTACAAGAGATTGCTCAAATTGCTGATTTATCAGGAACTGTTCATTCCTCCTCTGCATCTATTCAAAATAAAATAGCCACGGTGATTAAATCTAGAGAAGAAGTTCAAAATATTAGAGAAAAGCAGAGAAAAAAAGTTATCGCCTCTATAAATAGAAGAACTGTTGCCATATTAGATCAAAAATCTAAATGTACTAATCATGTATATAAGATGTCACATTATGATGAAATAACAATGGATCCTATTGGAGTATGTATTTATTGTTCAAAAATGAAAAAATTTACTCCATATGATTGGAGATTATATCTATATAAAAATAGGGATAAATTATGAGTCGAGAAAAAGAACTTGATGATATTGAGAATGAAGCTAGTGCAGAAATGGAAAGTAAAGAAGAAATTTTAAATCATCTTAAACAGGATGACGTTCCTATTAAGAATCACCGAGATGTTTCTGATGATGAAATAAATTTAGGTGAATTGGGGACATTCAAAAAAGCCAGCAGGACTGATATAGATGAAGTTTTTAGTAAATTATCCGGAACAATGTTCAGGGTGAAGAGCTGTCTTTTTAGAGTATCTTACATTAAAGGACAAGACAGATTCACCGCTGAATTGATTAATGGTTAGCGATTATCTCCACTGCCGCAAATAACATTTCTATCCATTCGATCATATAATTTAATGATATTTTGATTTGCAATATCTTCTAAGTCAATATCTAATTGGGTTGCAATTTCAGCAATGTACCATAATACATCTCCCAATTCTTTAATAATCATCTCTTTAAATTTCTCATCATAAACTCCATCTTGGTCTCGATAAAGCTTTTTAAATTTTCCGAGAACTTCTCCAGCTTCATCGCCCAATCCCAATACCGCATAAAGAACTTTTTCTCCTTTGATATCAGTATTTTTGGATGTTGTGTGGGCAAGTATCTGATAATCGGCCAATGTTCTAACCATTACAACCTTATTCATCATTCATAACCTTTCCAAATTCAGTATGTTCCCATGGAAAAATAACCCAACTATCACTATCACAATCCATGTGATAATAAGATGGTTTTCTTGTTATTGTATCTCTACAAATTATTGCTACAGTTTTAAATGTAGATGCACCCTGCTGTCTCATTAAATCAATAGCGGATTCAATAGTAACTCCAGTATCTACAATATCATCAATTAACAATACATTTTTCTTATACACCGAAATATTTAAAGATCCGATTTTAGGCTTATTATTTCGAGTTTTAACGCCGGTATACATTGAAATAGGGAGATACCCGATTTCTTTAACTCCTAAAATATCCGACAAATACCTCGTCAAAACCATTCCTCCGCGACCGATACTAATTAATACATCAGGCTGATAGTTAGATTCTATAATTTTTTTGCTAATATCCGCAATTGCAATAGATATCTCTAGATTATCTAATTTTAAATATTTCATTTTCGGTTCCTTTACAGCAATGTGAAGAATAATTTACTATTATAAAAAGCAGTTGTTTCTTTTTGGGGATATATGGTAGATCCATCAGATTTTAATAGTGGTTTAGCCTTTTTAAATCCAGTTTTTTGATATGTAATATTTGATGGAGTTTTAAATTTTCGTCCTATTGGGATAGAATCAAACGTTACTTGGTTTTGATTGATCATTGGTATCTCCATCTTCATATGTTGGCATATTTTCACACGAAGATTTACTTTTTCGTTTTGATTTATTCGGAATTTGTTTGGTCTCTTTTGCTTTCAATCCATTTTCAATTTCTTGACATGTTGGGCATGGATATACTATTCCGTCTTTGATAATTGCACCATTATCTTTTAAACATAGAGGGCATTTAATGCCATGTTTACTTGAATCTCGAGTGCTTCTAGTTTCCTTTTGTTTAATAGGGATGATAGAATCATCTCCCATCTCTTGTATACTCTCTTGTAATTTTTCCATAAACGATGTAATTACTTTTTGTTGCTGTTTCATATTGAGCATTTGAATTATTTCTGTCTCTGAACTGCAAGGGTTGACGATGAGTTTAACTGGTTTTCCAGGATCGAGGTTAGAAATATAATCTGTAATATCCATCACCGCTTGTCCATAGAAATTAAATTGATCTTCAGTTTCTGGGCCTACAATGATATGAAGAACATTGAAATCATCATTTTTTTCATCTACAATAATCATTTATATACTTCCTTTATTTCATCAAAATTTGATTAAACGAACTTCCAAATACTGTAAAATCTATAGATAGCGGTATTAGCCATCTAAGATTAGGATGAATATTTTCAGGCAAATCTAACGGATTTATTAATTCAAAATTTTCATTTTTAATAGTTTCAATTTCAGAATATGTTAAATATACATCAATTTTCCATTTTCGCTCAATATTTTGAAGAGTTGTTACTATTTGCCATCTAGTAGGAGGAATTTCTAAACCTAATTCATCATGTATAACTTTAGATATCTGAACCTGATCCATTCCTGCATTCTCTGAATTGATTAAAAGACCATCTAATTTTTGATGTTTGCATTTTTTGACCAGCATTTTAGTTAAATCTTTTGAATATATCAAACAAAGATTCAAAGTTTTTTGAAATTTCTCATCCATTAAAAAATAACTTCCTTTAAATTTATTCACATCGAATAAATTTGACTACTATTGAAAAATATTACACTTTTTCTGGCAAATTAGCATGTTTGGTTTTGGCATATTTCCTAGCTTCTTTTTTGCTAATCGATTTGGCTGCAGCTTTGACATCAGGAGATGGATTTTTTAACTTTCCTGTCTTGGTTGCATATACCATTCCAAAAAATCTTTGTTGTGATTTGGACTTGGCTCGCTCATTAAGCAAACTGCAGACCATTTGATAGCCATTAGTTAGCATATGTACATTCCTAAGCCACAATTTAGTAAATTTTCTTTAGAAATTTTACCGCCAGGTATTGGGGTGGTCTTTTTTACCCCAGTTGATTTTTTAGTCTGAGTTTCTGATTTTTTAGGCTCAATATTTTTCAAAAAAATATTTTTATAGTCTTGCGATTTATATTTTCTATCTTTTTTATATTTCTTACTGTGTCTATAATGATCACCATAGTATATCTTATGTCCTTTATCTACTCTTAACCCGCAACCGCATGCGCATAAAGGCCAATCTTCATTAATGTTCGATTCCTGCATTTTTTTCCATCCTCTCTAATCTTGTATAATAATCTGGTATTTCTGCCAAATGGTCTAAAGCGATTTTTCTAGCAATAACAGGACATTCAATATGTTCTTTTTCGACCTTTATTCCCATTTTTAATTGCTCTTGATTAACTGAATTTTCATCAATATTTTCTTGATTCATCTTGCCTTGCCGTAGGAGATATGCCGTTATTTTAGCAAGAAAACTAACAATTTTTTCAGTTTTGACTGGACATAAATTTAAAGATTGAGCAATTTCTTCAGTTGATAAATACTCCGTTGGTTTTTGTTTAGCTAAAAAATCTACTACAAAATTTAATTCTTGTTTCTTAGTCCAATCCGCTATTTCAGGAGGCAAAGCAGATTGCTCATGCAAAATATTGATAAGTAAAGAATATGTATTGTTCATAAAATCTCCTTTTTAATTTATTCAGCGAAGAAAAAAAGAACCCGAAGATTCTTTTTTTAAATGGTGCTACCGGAGGGAGTCGAACCCTCACGCCTTTAACGGCTACGGATTTTAAGTCCGTTGTGTCTGCCATTCCACCACGGTAGCAAATGGTACCAGAAGAGGGACTCGAACCCCCAGAAAATAGATCCTAAATCTATCGCGTATGCCATTCCGCCATTCTGGTATGAAAAATTACCGATGACCGTTTAATTGATTTAGACGGTCGACCTCATTGCGAAGTTCACCACATTCGGGCGAATCTTCGTGTGCGGCACCGAGGCATTTTCCGCACTCACAGAATGCGTAGTACCAGCTGGTACCGCCTCCGACGGTTTTTGATAAAGTGATAAATTTTCCACAACAAACCATCTCTTTTTCTCCTTTCAAAAATAAATATATATAGAAGGGAGAATCGATTTAAAGTTATTTTCCTCTTTCATTACCCCATAACAAAACATGAAGCTGAGGAAGAATTCTAATATCATATCGCTTATCTGCTAAAACTCGTTCTGTAATCTCTCGCATCTTTTTAAACATAGCATCAAAATTTGGCTGGCCTGGTGTCTCATTACATGGAGTAATATATTTTTCAATATTAGGAAAACGGCTAAATACATCTAATGCATATTGATAATCTTCTTCAGTTTGAACAACCACTTTAATAGAGACTTTGTTTTTATCCTCAACATAATCTACACTTCTAGTTAATTTGTCCCAATTAGTTTTCATCCCAGAACTTGGCGGTTTTGGAGAAAACGTAATATAATCTAAATCATTGAACCATGAACATGGAATAGAACCCTGAGTTTCAATAGTGAAAGTATAACCTTCTTTTTTACCAATTTGAATAATTTTTGATAAATCATATATCGCGGGATTTCCGCCTGAAAAAGTTACTAACATTGGAACATTATTAGTAAGTTTTTTAATGACATCCATAATCTCTTCTGGTTCCATCGAAATCCAACTATCTTTAAATTTTGGATCAACTGCATAAAGTGTATCACAATTATGACTTAATATTTGATTAGCATAAAAAGTAGGATATGGATCACATTTAATATCATAAACCGTATTATCAATATCATACTTTATTCGTTCTTCTTCTGATAAAGGTCTACAGTCAGTAACAACCTTAAATGGTTTATCATCTTGAAAAGAATAATTAGTATAAATTTCATCATTCGGTTTAATATCTTCAGTCTTTTTCCAACCATTAGTAGTTAGCCATTGATGATCTTTCGAGCAGGCTACACGTAAAGTAATTTCAGTTTTCCAGAAATTTGGTCTACAATAAATGACCCACAAATTATTTTCTATTCTCGAAGATTTAGCGACAACAGTAGTTTCAGCAGATGATTTATTTTCCTCATCAAAACTTTCAAGATTATCACCAACTTCAATGTCTTTCAATTGTTTATAGTTTCCAGATGTTAAGCTAATAACAGTATCACCAGTCAGACACCATTGACATCTATAATCACAGCCTGCAATTCTAACAAACACAGTCGGATGACCAATATGATGACCTTCACCTTGAAGAGTTGGACCAAAAATTTCACTAATTTCTACTGACATTTTAATTTCCTATCTATTTTGTGGACCGTGATTTACAATTTGTTCACTAAACATTGATGACATTATTGTACATGTCCAACCACATCCCTGACAATATCTTCTAATGTCCATCGATATTGCATCTTTAAATTGAGGCTGAATAATTCCATCAGAATTTATAATTTGATCCCATTTTAAATTCGGACAATCAACTCCTCTAATTCTCAAACATAATCTGAAAGAACCATCAGAATCAATAGTAACATTATGAACATTTTTATCTAGATGGCAAAATCCATTGCTTGGAAGCATTTTATAAATCTCATCTAACAATTCTGGCATATGAATCAATAGAGTTTTATCAGCCTTGATTTTATCAAATTGCTCTTTAATAGCATCGTCTTTAGGAACCAATTCTTTCATGTCATCAACTCTGGTAAAATCATAATATTTATTTTTAGCGTCATCCAACGTTGTGATACTACTATAAATTCCATTTTCACTTAACTTTTTAACTGTGTCATATAAATAAGGAATAGTTGATTTCATAACAGTAATTTCTGCGACTGCATCAATAATCATTCCTTTTTTCTTCATCTCAATTAATCTAGACAGTCCAGAATTAGATTTTTTAGCTATAGAACTATTTCCCTTTTCTGATTTCGAAAAATCTGTTTGTATATTTTCATCACATACTACAATGGGATCTACAGAAGAAGAAAATCCTTTAAACGGTCCACATTTTTCACATACTTTATAAATCTTCTTTTGAACCGCATCCGTATTATTACTAATTATAGTATAATTAATTCCCTTTTCGTTACAGTGCTTGATAATTTTCCATAAATCTTCGTATACAAATGGTTCACCGCCATATATCACAAAAAAGATATTAGGGTTATTTTTGACTAATCTATCAAATATTTCAATCCATTGTTCACCGGTTAATTCACTTTCTTTAAAATATTGAATTTTCTTATATTCATCCGGTATTCTATCATAATCTCGAATAAGATTGCAATAACTGCAAGATAAGTTACATCTTCGAGTTAATAAAATATTAGCGATTTGAACAATATCCATACCAATTTTTCACCTTTTCGATTGATTCAGAAACATTTAGATTAATACTATTTTCATCTAACTTTGTTCTAAATTTTTGATTTATTATTCACACAACCAAGTTTAGTTTTTCCATGTATTGGATTAGAAATCTCGTCATAACTTCCATTTGATTTTAACTCCTCAACCTTCTTTACTTGAAGGGTCTTTGTTTTTTAATTTCTCTAATCTCGTCTATATCTTTAAAACCTTTTTCACCAAAAATTCCATCAGCAAATCCATAATCCACAGCTTCTTGGGGATCCATGTGCCAATCTACTTTTTCTTTTAAAATCTTTTTTATATACGAAATAGTTTGTTTTTTATCATATTTTTTCTTAGAGAAAAATTTTCCATTTACACATCTTGAGGCATATATATTAAACATAGTTTCATCATTTCTTTTATAACTATCTATTACAGAATATATTGTAGGTTTAGCGCTCCACGCTCCTGCGTATCCATAATGAATCATATATTCAATATTCGGCATTAAAATTCTATTATCACACGATTGCATAATAACAGTTCCCATTGACATTGATTGGGAATGAACTAATACGGTTGTGGGAGATGACGACATTAATAAAGAATCATACATTCCCATTCCATAATACCAATCTCCACCATTAGTTTGCAAATGAACCAAAATATTATCATTATTAATAGAATTTAAAAAATTAACATTTTTAATAAAAACACTGGACATTCTATAATCAACTCCAGATTCATAATCATCTGAAGCATCAATTCCAAAAAACGAATGTAAATAAATTTCTCTAGAATCAATATTGATATTAAAGTTATGAATATCATGTAATAAAATTCTAACCGAATCTATCGGTACAACAATATCTTCCGAATCCAATAGATACCTCCTTTTTAAATTATTCTAGTTTTTAAATATAGATTCTATTTTTTGAATAATAGCCATTGATCATTTCGTTTAGTTTTGAGCTTAAAGAGTTTATATTTTCCCTTAATTTTCTTCCCTTTGAATTCTAATTCAAAATAGTTTTTAGTTGAAACTAATATTGTTACTAATCCTTTATCGATATCTTTCAATCTATAGCTCTTTAAATCTAACCATCTTGGGTCATGGTCTCGAGTTTTTACTACTACTGTCTTTTTATTGATAGTTTCAAGAAAGTTAGATGGCGCGGCAAAAGAGTGTAACAATTTATTATCTTTATTATCTAAGAATCTTAAATCATAATGGATAGACCCAGAACGAGGTTCATGTTGATGAATAATAAAAGGAACCTCTGATATATGTAAAGATTCAATCAATATGGAATAAATATTCATTGCTGAAGTTCGATTAATTTTTTAAGTGTTTCAGTTTTTTCTTTGTTTAAACTTTGTAAGGTTTTATTTAAAGATTTTAAATCTTTGTTATATTGCTGTAATGTTAATTCGAGCTCGTATTCTTTTTTTGTCTCTGGTTTTTTCAGCCACTCAATTTCACTTTGAATAGTATTAATTGCTTTTTCAAGATATTTTAATTTTTCTGTATAGAAAAATTTTGGCCCTTTCTTTTGTATTTTTCTTCTATATAGTTTAGCTGTTAATTTATCAATATGCAAAGCTATCCCAAGCGATAATAAAAATAGAGTTAAATATCCAAAAATAGCAGCAGGCAGTGCTAGTCGTTGAACCAGTTTACTTTTTCTTGATTTAACAAATTGTCTGAACTTATACGCGCCGATTGGAGTACCAATTCCTGCAGTAGCCAAAAATGTTCCTTTAGTGATGTCTGCACTCTTTCTATTTTTTACAACATCATCATAATATTTGTCATCTTTTAAATCAGAATTTGAAATTGTTTCGCATAAAAATATATATATAGAATCCATGATTATTCATCTCGCTTAGGCATTAATTTTTTCAATCTAAATCGATAAAGTGAATATGTACCTTTATCAGTTACTACTTGTGGCTGATTGTTTTTATCCGTTGAAAATCCTTTAACTATTGCTTTTTTGTTTTTAAATCGACCAACTAACAAAGTATCACCAATCTTAATATCTGGATTAGAATATTCAAGAATTGTTAAAAGCAAATTGTATTTAGTATCCATTTAATTATTTGTTCTATGTTTGCAATAATTAAACACGAACAAATCTAAAATATTATCGGAGAATTTATAAAACATCCGCAGAAAACCATGGTGCTTGTCTCCATGGATGAATGCGGATGTTTTTATAAAATAGTCGGAAAACATGCTTCTCCGAGAGTTATCAAAAGAGAATATGAAAGACATAAACAATTGGAAAATTTGTATGGACCAAATAAAAAATCAAGGCTGACAAAATTTAGAAATAAAATCGGCGAATATGAATCTATAAAAAATATGTCAACTCGCCAATTGAGAAAATTGGAGAAGCAGTCAGAAATAACTGCAAAACAAGCTAAAAATTTTCATCCTATTTTCCGACCGTCGGCAGAACTTGGTTCTCAATGGAATATTAATACTCCAAAAAAATCAATACTAAAAAAGCCTAATCTATCTAAAACAAAAGATAAAATAGTAAAGTCCACATCAAAATTAAAAAATTCAACATCCAAAAAATTAAAACAACTTAAAAAGTTTGTAAAATCAATTCCGAAATAAAAATAACAAACAAAAAATAAGAGGGCATATCTTTAAATGATATAACCCTCTTATTTTTCAGTCTTCAGACTTTTGATTAGCTGAGGACTTGATTATCGACATGATGATTGGAAGGAGCAGCCATGCTACTCCTACCATGTAGATTCCCGTTATGTCATTCATGTGTTTTTCCTTTGTTTCTCGTCACAATGGTCAAGACAAAACTCAATACTTCGGAGTATCGCCTCCCCGGTTGCGAGGATGACTATGACGTCTTCCACATGAATATGAGTAACAATCAATGCAGACACGATCCACACGAGAGTCCTCACAACATCAATTCCGATTCTCTTTTTCATTTCTTCTTCTCCTTTTTCCACGCCTTCACAGTGTGGAATGTTACGAGCGCTTTGACGGGAATTATCATCAAAGCGCCGACTGTTGGTCCGAAACTCAGACTGAGTATGAACCAGCAACCCCATCGGATAAGAATCCATTTCTGAACATTCTTATCCGAGAGAGACTTGATGATAAGCTTTCCCATCGTAGCTTTCCTTTTAGAAGGTAGCACTTTTCACCGTGAAAAGATTATTTCCTACCTTTCGTAAGTATATATATAGAAAAATTTTGCTATTCAAATTAAGAATAGATCAAATTAATATTTATATATAGAATATTAACTAAAAACAGCTTCTATTTAAACCGAGATTAACGTATTGCAAAATCAAATTTGAATCGATTTTGAATATAGCCGAAAAAATAAAAAGGAATTTATATATCGAGTTTACGAAAATAATAGAGGGCGAATGTTATGCACAAAATAATTAGAAACAGAATTCAATGTACTAAATGTGGTGATATCATAGAAAGCACATATCGTCATGATTTTAAATCGTGTTCGTGTAAATCAGTTTATGTAGATGGTGGACATGATTATTTAAGGCGATTAGGTGAACCAGAAGATATAATTGAATTATCTGAATGTGAATATATTCCAGATTAAAAAAATTGACAAAAAAAGAGGATTCGCGTTGAATCCTCTTTTTCGTTATAAGTCAAGAGGTGAAGACTTACTCTTCACCTCCCAGAAGGAACCATGCGATGGTGGCGCCCGTTGCCACAACGGCCCCTCCTACCGCACACCCGATGTTAGTCCAGATGGACTTGCGTTTGGCCTTCTTCGCTGCTTCTTTCTCAGCAAGCTCTTTCGCTTTCCGGCGCTCTTCCAACAATGCGGCGCGCTTTT
>Ga0255341_1003980_pt1 | contig 15980 bp, 14 predicted proteins | sample wastewater_treat_8_FD_192418 | JGI IMG/M metagenome (GOLD analysis project Ga0255341, IMG submission 192418) | Wastewater microbial communities from Lulu Island WWTP, Vancouver, Canada - plant12 | ecosystem: Engineered > WWTP > Wastewater > Unclassified | place: Canada: Vancouver, British...
GCCCGTACCATGATAGGGCAGGCAGCACTATCTCCCTGAGGATGGTGTGGCAGGCAACAGGGTAACCAGGCATGCCTATCACAGGTTTTTTTGAAATTTCTCCAAAGATTACAGGTTTTGCCGGTTTAATTGCAAGACCGTGGACGAAGACCGTTCCAAGTTCCCCGATAATCCTGCTGGTATAATCCTTTGTTCCTTTTGATGAACCTGCTGAGATCAGGACAAGATCATGAGAACTTACCGCTTCTTCAACCGTTTTACGTATAAGGTCAGGATCATCTGGTATCACCGGGTACAATGTCACCTGTGCACCTGTCTTACGGATCTCTGCGCAGGCCATCAGCATATTACTCTCGATTACCTGTCCGGGTTTTGGAGTTGTGCCAGGATTGACTATCTCGCTTCCGGTCGGGATCAGGGCTACGCGAAGGGTGAGGACATCCACGGTGCTGATTCCGTAAGATGCCATCGCTCCTATATCAGATGCCCTGATGACATGACCTCCTGGCAGGACCATCTCTCCAAGTGCTATATCTTCACCGACCGGGCGGATATGCTGCCATGGGTAGGCAGATGAACGGACAAGGTATCCTTCTCCTGTCTCTTCTGTGTCCTCGATCATGATAACGGCGTCATAACCGGAGGGGATGAGATTTCCGGTGTTGACCCTTGCATAATCTGTTATCAGTACCGGGGACTGGTCGGTGGCTCCATGGGTATCAGCACTTCTGACCGCGATACCGTCCATTGCAGAAAGATGTCCTGCCGGGTAAGAGAGAGGGGCATGAACTGCAAAGGCCGTCACAAGTCCGGCCGAGTCCTGGACTGGAACGTTTATTATCTCCGGTTCAAATGAAAAACGTTTTTTTAGTAGTTTTAATCCTTCTGATAATGATCTTAACTGCAGGTACCGTTCATTCATGCATTTCTCCAATGGTCAATAAATACACGGGTTCCCTTCTCATAACCTTCGGTATCTGCCGGTATACAAAGAAGGCCATCGCTGTTTACAAGGGTGTTGGTAAGTCCTGACTTTCCAAATAACGGAGTGATGTCATCATCCTTTTTTATCACCCTGACATAGTCCTCTCTGCCTTTGGCTGATGGAACAGGGGAAGTGAGCACTCCGGACTGCCTGACTGGAAAAGAGATCTCTCCGGTTATTGCATGCACCAGGTCCCTGACAAGGGCATGTAAAACGACATATGCAGAGGCTGGATGTCCTGGAAGGCCGATAACCGGTTTATTCTTCACCTGTCCGATAATTGTGGGCTTGCCTGGGGAGAGTGCAATGCCATGCACCAATAGTTCGCCATGGCTTCCTATGATATCTGCACACATATCCCGCTCTCCTTTTGAGCTTCCACCGGAGATGAGAACGATATCAGCTTCACTGACGGCCTTGTCAAGGGCCTCTTCAAGGAGCCGGTGTTCATCCTGAACAATCCCTATTATTACCGGAATTCCTCCTGACTCCTGGATAAACCCGGCGATTAGGTATGTGTTCACATCTCTTACCTGCCCTGGGCCTGGAACTTCTGTCACCGGAACGATCTCATTGCCTGTGGAGATTATGGCGATTCTGGGTTTTTCTGATACCAGTACATCTTCGACGCCACAGGCGGCAAGTACGCCCATAACCCTTGAGTTTATCTTTGTTCCTGCCTGAATGGCCGGTCTTTTGGTGGAGAAGTCTTCGCCTTTGTACACGATGTTCTCCCCGACCGCTGCAGGTTTTGAGATTAAAACCTCGTCATCCATTACTTCACAGTACTCGATCATTACCACGGCATCAGCCCCTGGTGGAAGAAATGCCCCGGTCGGGATGTACATGCATGTCCCTGGTAATACCCGGTCTTTTGATACGCCCCCCATGTCAATGCTACCAGAAAGCCTGAGCATTGCAGGAATGCTCTCACCAGCCCCGACTGTATCTGCTGCTACCAGGGCATAGCCGTCTACGGCAGATCTGTCAAAGCCAGGGATATCCACATCTGATATGATATCAGTTCTCAGGACATAACCGGCTGAACCGATGAGGGGGACTCTCTTTTCGCCGGTTTTTCTGGCCATCCCCAGAAGAACTGACCTTGCTTTTTCTACAGGAATGACCGATAAAAAACGGCTCATTTAAAGCAGCCAAGCTGACAGCCACGGATTTTTATATTGTTGGTATTGCAGTGCTTTGCAATGTCCATCTTGGACACTCCATATTTTTCAGAGATCTCAAATGCTTTCGGGCAGGTGATCTCGGTTGTAATTCCCTCAGTCTCAAAAACTGATTTTAACTTTTCAGGTTCCATATCTATAAATTGTAAATTTGATAATAAAGGTTATAGCTATTGATTACCATTAATGACTTCAAAACAGCTCATGCAAACAACATTACTTATTAGCTCACGCAAAGATCCGGCTGGATCACTAATTCACGAAGAACTCTGTAAATTGTTGGAAAAAGATGATTTCGCGACTCCTTTCATCAGGCATCTGCATGCCAGTGAGCGTCTCATATATCTTGACGGACCTTCTTTACCAAATGATGCAGATCGTATCATCTTTTTGTCAAGGCATGCAAGCGAAAGGCCGCGTCCTGTTCTGACGGTCCATGTTACCGGCAATTTTGGAACTGCCGATTATGGCGGGGAACCGGGGACCCTGACAGCGGCTGCAACAAATCTGATGCACGCGCTTTTAAACCGGCTTTTCATTCATGCTCCGGAAGGATACGAGGTAATGTACGAGGCTACTCATCACGGGCCTACCTCTCTTCTCCTGCCCTCCTGTTTTATCGAGCTTGGTAGCACCGAGACTGAATGGAATGACAGAAATGCCGCAGGAGCAGTGGCAAGGGCCGTGCTTGATGCCATCAGCATGGATATATCTGATGTCATTCCTATGGCCGGGTTTGGAGGGACACATTATGCCCAGCGTCAGACCGAGATTTCAAGGCTTACAAGGGGAGGCTTTGGTCATATAATGCCAACCCGTGACATTCCTCACCTTGACGGGGAGATGTTTCAGAAGATAATCTCATTGTCCGGTGCAAAGGCCGTTTATATCGATGGCAAGTCCATGTCAGGGAAAGAAGAGAGAATGATTGCCGGCCTTGCAGGTCAGAAGGGTGTTCCTGTGTTAGGGCAGGGTGACCTGGTGCAGATGAAAAATTTATCGTTTCATGATTACATGGCGATCAGGTCATTAGCAGACTCTCTTGTGAATGGATCTTCTGTAGTGATTCACAACCTTGAAATAATTGATAGCCCGGCTTCCATATCAATACCGGGCGGGTTGGTTGATGAAGTCATGAAAGTTGCGTCAGAAGAGTTTTTTTCTGCGCTTGACCCCCTGCCTGTTGCACACCTGACTGGCAGGGGAAGAGCATGCCATCCGGTTTTTATTACTAATGCTTCATTCAGCGCCAAAATAACGGATGAATTAATACATCTCTGTGTAATATTGTTACAGGACAGATATACCTGTTCTTTTGATGGGGATTTTTTAATCATCAGCAAATCAAGGTTTGATCCTGCCAGGGCCAAAAGTTTTGGGATTCCTCCAGGACCGCTTTACAGTGAGCTGATGGCAGGAAAGCCGGTAAAATCAGGCGACCTGTTAGTATATCCTGAGATGGTGATGACGGAGACAGAAAAGCGGATTTATGTTCCGCAGAGGCAGGCCAGATGAAATCAATCGTAGAAGAAGCGCTAAGCAGGGCAAAATCAGAGCAACAGTTCCCTCAGAATAACAGTGATCTTGATGCGGTCCTCCGGACGATGACGACGCGGATATCGGTCATTGGTTGTGGAGGGGCCGGGTCTAATACTGTTACAAGGATGATGGACGAAGGAATACCGGGCACCACCCTTATCGCGGTCAACACAGATGCCATGCACCTTGCAACTGTCAGGGCTGATCACCGGATATTAATCGGCCGGCAGAGGACCAGGGGGCTTGGGGCAGGATCGTATCCACAGGTTGGCGAGGAGGCAGCTCTTGAGAGTGAGCATGATATCCGCCGGGCGGTGGAAGACTCGGACATGGTATTTATTACTGCTGGTCTTGGCGGGGGGACCGGGACAGGTTGTGCGCCTGTTGTTGCACGGGCTGCCCATGAGGAGGGGGCCCTGACTATAGCGATTGTGACTCTCCCGTTCTCTTCGGAAGGGGCCATCAGGATGGAAAATGCCGAGGCCGGGCTTGAACGGCTGCGTGATATTGCAGATACTGTTATTGTCGTGCCCAATGACCGCCTCATTGAGGTTGTTCCAAAACTGCCGCTTTATGCTGCTTTCAAAGTGGCCGACGAGGTGCTTATGCGGGCCGTAAAAGGGATAACAGAGCTTATCACCGTGCCTGGTCTTGTTAACCTTGATTTTGCTGATATCCGGGCGGTCATGGAGAAAGGAGGGGTGGCCATGATCGGGATGGGTGAGAGTGAGGCACAGGATAAGTCTGCTGATTCGGTCAGGAAGGCTATAAGGTCTCCGCTTCTTGACATTGATATATCATGCGCCACGTCTGCTCTGGTCAATGTTACTGGTGGTCCTGACATGACTATGGCAGAGGCTGAGGGGGTTGTTGAAGAGGTTTATGCTTTAATTGATCCAGATGCAAGGATAATCTGGGGAGCACAGATTGATCCAACCATGCAGAACACTGTAAGAACACTGCTCATCCTGACTGGTGTGCGGTCGCCACAAATATATGGTAGAAATGAAAAAAATAACCCGAAATTTCAGAGACACTTTGAGATTGATTTTCTGAAGTGATATATATGGAAATCCCCAAACTTGGTATAAATTTAAACGAGGAATTATTTCGTAAATACATACGTATCCTCAAACTGGCCCGGTTTCCAACCAGGGACGAGTTTACAAAGATCGCACTTGTAGCTGCGGCGGGTGTTGTACTTATTGGAATAATCGGATTTGCAATCTACGAACTCTTCCTCATACTTCCATCCTGATACCCATGGAGAATGAACACCGTCTTACCCGCATTTTTGCGGTAAAGACCACAAACCGGGCAGAACGGTCGGTCGCAGACAATATCGACAAGGCGGTGCGGGACGCGAATAATGATATTCGTGTTATGTCAGTTATTGTCCCCGATGAACTGAAAGGATACGTTCTGATAGAGACTGATGAACCATTTGCCAGGGTTCAGGAACTGATGGAACATGTTCCGAGTGCGCGCACTGTCCTGCCCGGGGTTACCTCCCTTGAGGAAGTTGGCCACTACCTGGTACCAAAACCGGCGGTCAGCGGCATTGACGAAGGAACTATAGTTGAGCTGATCAATGGTCCGTTTAAAGGCGAAAAAGCGGTAGTTAAACGTGTAGATGCCTCAAAAGAGGAGATCACCGTGGAACTATATGAAAGCGTTCTGCCTATTCCTATAACGGTCAGGGGTGACCACGTGAGGGTTATTGACCGCCGTGAGGATGATTCATAAATTCCTCTCTGTCACCCACCATTGCATATTCTTTTTTATGTATCCTTCCAACCTTAATGAACCCAGATGGACATTACTGTCCTGACTGGTGATACACAATGGCAGAAGTAGTCGAGGTACTTGTACCCGGTGGCAAAGCAACTGCCGGTCCGCCTCTTGGTCCGGCACTGGGTCCCCTTGGTATCAACGTCAAAGCTGTTGTTGATGAGATTAACAAAAAAACTGCATCCTTCAATGGTATGCAGGTTCCTGTCCGTGTTGAGGTGGATGATAAGAAGAACTTCACCATCTCGGTAGGTATTCCGCCTACGACGGCACTCATCATGAAAGAAGCAGGCGTTGAAAAAGGCTCTGGCGAGCCAAGCACCAACATTGTCGGGGATGTGCCACTTGAGGCTGCTGTCACGATTGCCAAGATGAAACTTGATGATATGCTCTCCTATGACCTCAAGAGTGCGGTCAAGGAAGTTGTTGGCACATGCACAACTCTGGGCATCACGGTTTCTGGCAAAATGCCCAAAGATATGCTCAAAGAGATTGATTCGGGCACTCATGACGCAGTTCTCGTGGGATAGAATCGATATGTAACCATAGAAGATCGTAAATTAACACGGTCGCATCACTATGGAGGAACCTGATGGTAGAGAAGAGCGTCCTTATTGACGCATTGAAAAAGGCAAAAGAACAGGCGCCTGAACGGAAATTCACCGAGAGTGTCGATATGACCATTAACCTGAAAAATATCGACATGGCTCAGCCGAAAAACCGTATTGATGAGGTTATCCTCCTTCCTCACGGGAATGGAAGGGTAGTCAGGATTGCAGTTCTCGGGTCTGGCGACATTGTAACCCAGGCAAGGGAATCGGGTGTTGAACTCATCATGGGACCGGAAGAGATTGAGCGCCTTGGAGGAGCCCCTCGTGAAGCACGTAAAGTTGCATCCGAGCATCAGTTTTTCCTTGCAGAAACGCAGGTAATGAGTCTTGTCGGAAGATGGCTTGGACCAAGGCTTGGTCCACGTGGCAGAATGCCCCAGCCGATCCCATCTGGAACGGATATCCGTCCCATTGTGGAGCGTCTTCGGAAATCTGTCAAGGTCAGAACAAAAGACAAGATGTCATTCTCACTCAAGGTTGGTACTACCGGCATGAGTGAAGCAGAGGTTGCTGATAATATTGATGCAGTCCTCAAGCGTATTCTCTCAAAACTTGAGATGGGCGAATTCCAGGTCCGATCGGTCTATGTGAAGACGACAATGGGCCCGTCTGTGAAGGTGGAGCTATAATGGCATTGTATACCGCACATCTGCCCCAGTGGAAGATAGACGAGATTTCAAATATCAAGAAGCTTGCCAGTGAATTTAAGCTGGTAGGTCTTGTTGACATGTACGGAATCCCGGCCAGACAGGTGCAGGATATCAGAAGAAATCTTCGCGGCAAGGCCGAGCTGATAATGACCCGTAACACTCTTATCGAACACGCGTTTGGTGAGATAGAAGGATCTATATCAGAACTCTCTTCGCGTTTATCCGGACATTCAGCTCTCATCTTTACAAATGTAAATCCTTTCAAGCTTTACAATATGCTTGAAAAGACGAAGACAAAGATGGCAGCACGTCCTGGAGAGACTGCACCAGAAGACATCGTCGTTTCAAAAGGACCGACCGGTTTCCGTCCTGGTCCGATCGTCGGTGAGCTCCAGCAGGCCGGCATTCCAGCCGCTATAGAGGCGGGAAAGGTTACCATCCGTGAGACAAAAACGGTGGTAAAGGCAGGCCAGGAGATCAATAAAAAACTTGCAGATGCACTTGTAAAACTGGATATTAAACCGATGGATGTCGGGCTTATCCTGCAGGCAGCCTTCTATGAAGGTAGTATCTACGAGTCTGATGTCCTTGCTATCGACGAGACTGCATTCTATAACAGCATCATCACCGCTGCAACCCATGCCTTTAACCTGTCAGTTAATGCTGCATACCCAACCAGGGATACTGCATCTGCACTGGTTACCAAGGCTGTACGTGAAGCACGCGGAGTTGGTGTCGAGGCTGCAGTCACCAGTAGTGACATAATCGACGCAGTTATTGGAAAGGCACAGGCACAGGCCATGGCCCTTTCAGGTGTAGTCGGATAATCAATATGCTAACAATACGAACAATCGGAAAAAAATTTAGGTGAATTTAACATGGAGTATGTATACGCTGCACTCCTTCTGCACAAGGCAGGAAAGGAGATAGACGAATCCTCTGTTCAGGCAGTCCTTTCTGCCGCTGGTATCGCTGTCAACGAATCACGTGTCAAGGCACTTGTCGCATCTCTTGATGGTGTCGATATTGAAGATGCCATCAGCAAGGCTGCAGCAGCCCCGGTAGCTGTTGCAGCTGCACCTGTTGCAGGTGGAGCAGCCGCTGCAGCCGGTGCAGAAGAGGAAGCCCCTGCTGAAGAAGACAAGAAGGCTGAAGAAGAGAGCGGAATGGCAGGCCTTGGTGCCCTGTTCGGCTAAATCTCTTTTTTTTTCTTTAACTGTTAACCGGTTGTTACCGGAGTTTATTTTATCCCGAAGTTATTATTTCTGGCTCCCTTTACTATTCGATTCTGTAATATCTGGTAAATTTTGCTATATGCTATAATAGACATCCGGTAATAGTATTATACATGATACTCAGGGATGAAATTACAAAGATAGTAAGGTCCCAAAGAGATGCCATAAAAAACCGTGACCAGGGAATTATTCGTCATGATATTATAAAAATACAGCCTTTTCAGAATTTTGCCATTCTCATTTCTGGTATCAGACGGTGTGGAAAGAGCACGCTCCTTATGCAGATGATGAAGAAAGAGGAGAACTTTTATTATCTGAGTTTTGAAGATCCCAGGCTGATAGATTTTACTATCCGGGATTATGAATTATTAGAGGAGGTTTTTCATAAGGAGTATGGTTCTCAGGATCTCTATTTCTTTGATGAGATTCAAAATCTCTCAGAATGGGAATATTATATCCGCCATCTTCTTGATTCTGGAAAAAAAGTGATCATCACCGGGTCAAATGCATCTCTACTAAGCCGGGAACTTGGAACCAAACTGACTGGCAGAAACCTGCGACTGGAGTTATTCCCTTTCTCATACCATGAGTTTCTTGAATATACTAATAAAGAGGATTCGGATGATTCATTTAATGATTATCTCTTCACTGGAGGTTTTCCTGATTATATCCGGTTAGGACTTCTTGAGGTTTTACAAAATCTGCTTTTAGATATTATTTCAAGGGACATTATTTACCGCAATAACATAAAAAATCCTGTACTTATCACTGAAATTGCTGTGTACCTTCTTGGAAATATCGCCAGGGAGATGACACTTTCGCAGCTGCAGAAGACTTTTTCAACGATAGGTTCAACTTCAACCATTGCATCATATCTCTCCCATCTTGAAGATGCTTATATCCTGTTTACTCTCTCACGTTTTAGTTATTCTCATAAAAGCAGACAGATCAATCCAAAAAAGGTATATGCTATCGACAATGGCCTTGTATGTGCAAACACTACAGATTTTTCCGAAGATTATGGACGACTGTTAGAGAACCTTGTTTATATTATGTTAAGGAAAAAATACAGGGAGTTATACTATTTCAGGGAAAAACATGAGTGCGATTTTATCATTAAAGAAAAAACCAGGGTGACAAGGGCAATACAGGTCTGTTATGAGGTAACAACCAGGAATAAAGACCGGGAGATTAGCGGCCTGCTTGAGGCGATGCAGATGTTTGATCTAAAAGAAGGATATATCCTGACCGGGAACCAGGAAGATGAGCTCACCGTCGATGGAAAGAAGATCTTCTTAAAACCGGCCCGTCTTTTTTCAGAGTAAAGACAGGCATGGCAGGAGAGCATCCCACTTCCTGTCGGATGCTTATCCACTTTTGGAACGCTCATTCATATTTATATTTACCACGTGGGACAATAATTTCAAATCTTGCCCCTTTACCTGGTGTTCCGGTCTCTCTTATGCTGATACCTGTAATTGCAAGCACTTCGCTGGTGAAATAAAGGCCAAGTCCTTTTTTCAAACCATCCCTTCTTGAGAATAAAGTTTCTTTCTTCTCATCTTCTATACCAGGTCCATTATCCTCGAATATGATGATAAGCTCACCATTACGCAGTTCGGAGTGGAGGTGAAGCTTTGTTACTATGTCTTTTCCATGAATAACAAGATTTAATGCAAGATTGTAAAAGACTTTTTCAAGTAGGGGATCTGCATAGATTAAGACTCCTTTAATCTCTTCAATCCGTTCAATATGGGTTAAATCAAGATGGGAGATTGCAAACAGGTAGACCTGTAAAACATTTTGCCAGTAAGGTGGACGGATCCCCATGTCCTGGTAATCTTTTGCAAAATCAAGCGACTGTGATACTTTTTTAACAAGAGATTGTTCTTTCTCAATTAATGCAAGGGTATCCTGGTCTGATATCATGTCTTTTTTCAACTCCAGGTACCCTGAAAGTGTAAAGATATAATTTCTGATATCTTCAAAGGTTATCGCATTTAATAGGTTAAGTTTACTTCTGGCTTTATCCAAAGCTTCTTCTGTTTTCTTCTGAAACGTGATATCTCGTGCAACTGCCTGGTACTCGATGACAGTCCCAGCATCAGAAAATATTCCCCTGATTGATGAGTTTAACCATTTTTCCTCCCCGTCAGGAAGGATAACTTTATTCTCTGAATAGATTACAGGTGACTCAGGAGTAAGAGAGGAGATCTGCATTAAAATTTCAGAGGGAAATAACCTGATATCTGAGAGGTTTATCTCATTTTCCAGGATACCTTTATGATCTGCATGGAAAAATGAGAAAAATTTGTCATTTCCAAAGATGATCTTGTTTTGTGGAGTAAAACGGAGGATAAGATCGGTCTGGTCTTCAACGATATTTCGGTATTTTTGCTCGCTCTTCCTCAGTTTTTGTTCATATATTGTGAGTGTATCATAGCTCTCTCTAAGTTCTTCTTCATTAGCCGTTAACTTCTCATATGCATCGCTCAGATCTTTATTCTTCTGAATCAGTTCCTGCTCATATCTTTTCTGTTCAGTGATGTCAATAAGGGCAGCAAGGGTCTGATTGCTACCTGGCATACGGGTTATACTTAACAATATGTCACGTATTTCGCCAGAATTTGTTTTTAATTTGAAGTTATAGACATTAGGAACATTATCCTCTCCGGCAGTTCTTTTCTGGTTATAGGAGGTCATCATATCGAGATCTTCCAAAGTTGCAACAAACTCTGTCCATTTTTTCTTACCGATGATCTCTTCCCTGTTAAAACCCCAGAGTTCTTCGAATTTTTTATTTACAAGGGATATTGATTGATCTTCCTCTACCAGAACAAGTGGATCTTCTGAGTGTTCAAAAAGCGCCCGGTATTGTTCTTCAGAAAACCTCAGTCTCTCCCTTGCCAGTGTCAGTTCTGAAATTCTCAGCTCCTGGTCCAGGTACGATTCCCTGAGACTTTTTTGCATCTGTTCAATTCCCCTAGCAAGAATACCGATCTCATCAGCTCTTGATGTCTCTTTAATATGGGGGGCGGGCTTTCCCTGGCCAATCTTTGTGACAATACTGGTAAGACTTAGAACCGGTTCGGTCAGGTACCTTGACAAAAACAGACCAAGAATGGCTGAAAAGATCAATCCAAGAGACATGGCCGCGATGATCACAAGGATCATCCGGTTAATATATTCAAAAGCCTCGTATGTAGGAAGCTCTGCTATCACCGCCCAGTCTGTTCCGGATATACCTGAAAAAGAACCGATCACCTCTTCTCCTTTCAGTCCAATATAAGGAGATATCTCCATATTGGAGGCCTCCTCTCCGGAAATGAACCTCTGAACAGGTGGCAAGGCAGTCATTAACTCTCCGTGCCTGTCAAGAATCTCTGAAGCCTCCTGGTATGCAAGAAATCTTCCAGAACTGTCAACGATGTAGGCATATCCATTCTGACCTATATCGATCTTCTCAATCTCTGACCAAAGTGGTAAGACACTCCCGGTCGAAATAAACACAAAGGCTGTCTCTCCTTTCTTATCTCTGACAGGAGTTGCAATATTGACCGAAATCAGCCCGGTTTGTGGAAATATGAATATGGGTGATATTGCCGTCTCTCCCTGCAATGCACGGATAAATATTGGATCTGAAGCCTGGTTGCCAAGCTCTTCAGGCAGGTAGGTGTGAAACCGTGAAATTTTCACTATCTCCTGCCCGTCCGGGGTTAGCAATGTACATTCATGGAATAGTCTTTTTTCATCGTTAAGAAGGTTAATTAGATCTTCCCTCTGTTCTTTGAGGTTAAGTTCAGTTAAATGCGAGCTTTCTGAGAATATAACAAGATTATCGATAAGTTTTGAGAAATAAAGGGAGATGATAAGACTTGTCTCTTCAGCCGATTTTTCCTGGTACTGATAAATGATCTTCTCCTGCTCGGTTGTTGTCACCCAGAGAAACCCTGCGCTTATGATTAGAACGATAACTATTACAAGGAAAAACAGACTTGCAGTGGTTCTGGTACTAATCCTGTTGATTGGCGGGATATAGTTTTTCGATTCAGGAGCGGTCATGTTTTTAAATCAGGCCTGCTTTGGCATTGATCCTGCATAAGGTTCGGGCCATACTGTCTTCCATGAATTATTTTGAACCTGCATAATTGTCAGCCTTGAATAATCATTCTGTCCGTTCGGCCCAAAGGATATCCGATCATCTGGCAGGATATTTTCTATCTTTGAAGTTATGTTTGTTTCTGAAATGGCATCTCGAATATCCTTTCTCTCAAGTGAGAGTGAACGCTCAATAGCATCCCTGAGCACTATTACTGCCTGATAAGAAAAAGCACTGGCACCTGAAAGGTTTTTTCCAAACCTTGCCTTGTACCTGGCATTTAGGTTCTGAACTACCGGGAGGGAATAATCAAATTCAGATACAGAGTAGACTCCTTCACCATCCTGCCCAGACTTACCGATGAATTCCTGTGTTATAGTGCCACCGCCTGTATCAATTACAGGTCCATAATATCCCGTCTCTTTAAGTCTTTTAATGATTGCGATGCTGTCTTTAAGGTGAGTGGTGGTAAAAATTGCATCCGGATTTTCTGCTGAAATGCTTGCTATCTTATCCATTAATGGATCTAAATCAGTTTCTTCATAGGTAATCTCACTGGAAACCGTAAAACCTGCCTTCTTAAGGAACTTGTGTTCAGCCATTGCAGCCCCGGTCCCGTAAGCAGAGTTTTCATAAATGAGCGCAATGTTTTTAACCGGAGTGGTTCTGCCACGGTTCAGGAACTTAAGAAACTGAACCTTTGTGTCTGCATAATTATCTATTGATGGTATTATTCGAAACGTGTAGTCATAACCTCTCTCAATGATTATATCAGAAATGCCGGTATTGACTATGAAGGGTGTTTTGTACTTCTCTGAAATACTTGTGGCAGCTATCGCAACATTGCTCTGGTAAGCACCGATGATTGCCCTTACATTATTTTCAAGGATTAAGGATTTTGTAAGGTTGGCGCCGATTGTTTCATCTCCTTTGGAGTCTGCGATGATGTATTTTAAAGACCGGCCGCCTTTTGTCTGGATACCGCCATTTCTATTTATCTCCTCTATGGCTAATATGGAACCATTAAGGGATTCCAATCCCCTGTCAGACAGTTCACCGGATAATGGGAGAAGTATTCCGACCACAATAGGTTCATCAGTGATTTCTGAATCACTCTTCACACACCCGCCTGTAAAAGATAAGCAGAGGATTATTGAAATTAGGAGAGACAGGCATAAACACTTGTAAACATCTTCGTAAGGCAGGTTTTCAGGCATTGACTAATAAGGATAATTAACGAAGAAAGTATAAGTAAATATTCAATCGATACTTACTTTAACAAAATGCGATTAGTTCACATGCCTTGTAATGGCTTACCCTGACATGTTAACCCAGAGTCGTTTTGCAGTGCAAATTAAGTAAAATTTTTGATAAATTAAAATGAGTCACATTTGAATGGGGAACTATACTACAAACCTGAATGCTGATATGGGGATTTGAACCCCAGTCGCAGGAGTGAGAGTCCTGCATGATTGACCCCTACACTATATCAGCTGTGCCTCTAAATGTTATCACTTGTAATATTTAAACAAACCGATTTTTCATAATTTGATCCCACACATATAAGAATACAAGAGAGGAACGTATTAGGATACATGGCTGGTATTGAGGATCAAATCAAAGAGATAGAGGACGAGATCCAGAATACCGTTTATAACAAGGCAACCTCAAAGCATATCGGGCGGCTTAAGGCAAAACTTGCCAGGATGAAAGAAGACGCTGTAAACCGGGCGATGAAATCCGGAGGTGGCGGAGAAGGTTATTCCGTCAAAAAATCCGGCGACGCCACGGTGGTTCTTGTCGGCTTTCCTTCAACTGGTAAATCAACGCTTCTGAACGTTTTAACCGGAACAGAAAGTGAGACAGGTGCATATGCCTTTACAACCCTGACGGTCGTTCCCGGGGCTCTTGAACACAAAGGAGCAAAAATTCAGCTTCTGGACATACCCGGACTTATTGCCGGTGCTGCAATGGGTAAAGGCAGGGGAAAAGAAGTCATCGCCGTTGTAAGAAATGCTGATATGATCGTCCTATTAGTGGATGTATTCAACGAAAAACATGTGGACGTCCTCTTTCGAGAACTTTATGATGCAGGTATAAGAGTCAATGTTCCAAAACCTGATATCACAATTAAAAAGACCTCCCGCGGAGGTGTAAGGTTAAACGCAGTTGGCACGCTGGACCTCGATATTGAAGAAGTCAGGTCCATACTGACTGAGAACCGTATAGCAAGTGCTGACATACTCATCAGAGGCAATGCAACCCAGGATGACCTTATCGATGCAATCATGGGTAGCAGAGTGTACATCCCTGCAATCATCGCCGTCAACAAGGTAGATCTCATAGATGTAAATGAACGGAAAAAGATTGAAGAAGACCTGACCGAGAGGTTTGGCGATAAACCGATCATGATCTCAGCTGCAACCGGGTACAATATGGAAGAATTAAAGGATGCCGTGTACGATGCACTTGGGTTTATCAGGATATACTTAAAACCGCAGGCAGGTCCGGCCGATCTTGATGAACCGTTGATCATGAGAACAGGATCAAAAATTGAGGATGTCTGCAGGAAACTTCACCGGGACTTCGTCGATAAATTCCGGTATGCAAGGGTATGGGGATCATCAGTAAAACACGATGCACAACGTGTTGGTATTGCCCATTCCCTGTTGGATGAAGATATTCTGCAGATCATCATAGAACGATAATTAAATTATTCATCTATATCATCTTCGGGTCACTGTTTAAGTAATTGAATTTTGTCTTTGTGAGGCTTATAAAACCATACCCTGGAGATGAATATTTTGTCTTATCATCAACACTTTTATCATAAATTCTATAATCAATAGGGTAAAAAACGATTCCGTCCGTACAAATCAAGGGTATGAGCTCAAATCCCTTAACGACATTATGATATTTGCCTCTCCATTGACAATAGACACATTCAATTTTTATATATAATTTAAACCAGCCGGTACAGGTTTCTTGGTATCAGTATCTCAAACCTTGCACCTTTTCCTTCAATGCCTGTTTCTGTGATAGAAAGCCCGGTTATGGATAAGATCTCGCGGGAGAGGAAGAGACCAAAACCCGTATTTTTTCCATACCCATGGTGGAATATCTTCTTCTTCTCCTTTTCAGGGATCCCTGTTCCGTTGTCTTCGTATATTAACAGAAGATCTGAAGGCCTTTCCTCGGTAAAGAACCTGATACTTGTGACATTTTCCCCATGCATCAGAGAATTGGAGATAAGATTTGAGAAGACCTTCTCCAGGAGTGGATCTGCGTAAACCTCGATAGTATCAAGATTCTCCTCCCACGTGACAAAACCCACCCTGCCAAATTCTTTGGCGCTGGCGATTGTGGCCCCGATATTCTGCCATAAAGGTTCTTTAACCCCGACATCCTGGTATTCCTTGGTAAATACGATATGGGTTCTTATTGACTGGGTGGCCTCTACCTGTTTATCAATATAGGGCTCAAGTTCCTGGTCTCTGTTCTTCTTTTTCAGAAGATCAAGGTATGCAAGAAGGATGGTAATCTGGTTTAGCACATCATGGCGGGTGATAGAGGAGAGAAGGTTAAGCTTTCTGTTACTTTGTACAAGAGCATCCTGGGCAATCTTCTGTTTTGTGATATCAAGGCACAGGAGCAGGATTGCCGGCTGGTTATTCCAGATAACCTCTGCCATGCCAACTTCAAGCCACCTTAGTTCACCGGTATTTGTAAAAGCACGAAGGGACACCCCGGCATGAATCTCTTCTCCTTCGCCTGCTCGCAGTATTAAGGCTGACAACTCCTCCTGGTCATCCGGATGGATAATATCTGTTATTAATGACTGTAACAGGCTGCCAGAGGCATATCCAAATATCTCCGACGACTTGGG
>Ga0255341_1003984_pt1 | contig 15977 bp, 3 predicted proteins | sample wastewater_treat_8_FD_192418 | JGI IMG/M metagenome (GOLD analysis project Ga0255341, IMG submission 192418) | Wastewater microbial communities from Lulu Island WWTP, Vancouver, Canada - plant12 | ecosystem: Engineered > WWTP > Wastewater > Unclassified | place: Canada: Vancouver, British...
TGTTGCAGGCGCCCATGTCCCCGTAATTCCGTTAGAAGAAGTAGTTGGCAGCGAACCCGCAGCATCACCTACGCAATAAGGACCGTAAGTGCTGAATGTAGGATTGTTTATAGCGGCATATACAGTTATATCCATTGTTACAGATGAGGCACACTGACCTGAATTAGGGTTAAAAGTATAAGTTGTAGTACCTGTACTGACAGTACTTATAGTAGAAGGTGTCCATGTTCCGCTAATACCGTTCAGGGAAGTAGTTGGTAATGAACCTGCAATATCCCCAACGCAATATGGCCCGAGTTGATTAAAATTTGGAGTAACTGAAGAAACTGTAACCGTAGTACTTGCGGTTTGCGAACATCCGTTAGCAGCTGAAGCGGTTACGGTATAAGTTGTATTTGTATTTGGTGTAAGACCTGTAGGGTTTTGCAAAGAGGAAGAAAAGCCTGCAGGAGACGAAGACCATGAATAATTTGCTTTGTTAACGGTAAGAGAAATATCATCAATTGACGGGTTTGCAAAAGGAGTAGTTGCATTGCAAATATAGGTAAAAACAATTCTTACGGTAGTTCCTGCCAATGCTTCGGGAAGCGAAACCGTTTGAAGGGTGTAATTGGCAAGGGCAGGCGTAGTATAGCTAAAAACCTGCGTATAACCGGTACCTGGGGTTGTTCCTGCAACAGGGGTATAAGCGGTTGTTGTGGTATATACCCTGACAAAATCATTACCATTATGGATAGTAGGCATTTTAAGATAAAACTTAAGGCTGATATTAGTAGAGCCCGAAGGAATTACAACATCTCTGTAAAAATGATTAACACTGGCATTTGCAGTTCCTGCATAAGAGGTTTCGGTACCAATATAAGCCGAATTCATGCCTGTATTAGCTCCGGCATAAGCATTACATGTCCATTTGTTGTTTGCTCCATTAACCTCATTCCATCCATTATTTGCAAAAGTACTTCCGGGGTCGAAACTACCTTCAATTAATGGGTTAATCAAAGTTTCGGTATTAGATGCCGATGAAAAAAGATTAATGGCATCACCTGTGCATATAGAGTTGTCAGATGCTGTAGCAGTAACATTTGTAGGAGCCTGTAAAAATGTTCCTACGCAAGACAAAGCTTGTGTCCAGCAAGAACCATTGTAACCTCTTACATAAGCAGTGTAGTTACCAGGAGTAGCTTGGGTTATGGTTAAGGTATTTGAAGAATTTGCAGTACTTGTACCTGTGGCACTGGTTTGCCAGTAGCATGTATATCCGGTTGGGCAGGTTCCCTGGGTGAAAGTTATGCTGCCATTGGTACACTGGGGCGAATTACTTGTAGGAGCGGTAAATCCGGTTGGCTGACAAAGGCTTTCTGCACCGCCGGTAAGCCAGTTCAGACTGAATCGTACAAAATGAATCTGCTCATAAGGCCAGGCCCATGCACCATTATAAGGAATAGTATCGCTGAGCTCATATACAAGCCCTATAGTATTATCAGGCAATACACACATTGTTGAATAGGCCGATCCGATCGTGGTTGCACCCATATCGGGATAAATTACTTTTCTGTATGGCCAATTATTTCCATCGTCAGTGGAAAGCATTACCGACATGTTTGTCCGCATTGTTGCATTAAAAGGAATCGATTGCAACAATCTGTTTTTATCAGATCCGCCGGCAATAGTTGTAAGACGGGCTATATCGCCATTACATCCGGGCTCTGTAATTTCTGTCTCTGCATAAGGAGTCCCCCATGATATTCCGTTATCAGTGGAAACATTCATATACCTGTTAGTTACATGTCTGATACTGGCTAAAATGCTGCCGTCTGCTCTCTGAACAAGCTGGGCTTCGTTGCCATCACCTGATGAGCAAGCAGAATTAGTACTGCATTTCCACGTTGCTCCATGATCGTCGGAATAAATTAAATAATCGTGAATGGGAGTAACAGCTGAACTTGTACGGGTTTGCAACAAAGCAGCCAGTCGCCCGTTTGCCATTTGTATGCCCGAGCCGGGAGACACAACTCCCGCATACCAGCCTCTTCTGGTTGCATCAGGGCATTTTGACCCATAAATACTATTGGTAATATCAACTCCGTTAATCCATGTCAAACCATTATCGTGGCTTTCAATTTTATAAATCTTAATTGGGTTACCAGGAGTAGATGCGCTAAATCTGTTTGCAGTACCCGTACCCGAAGCCATAAAGCAAAAAACAACCCCTGTTTGATAATCAACAATAAAACATGGGTCGGTATAACAATATGTGCTATGATTGCCTGCAATAGTAATTGGTGCAGACCATGTTTTACCGCCATCGGTACTTCTGCGCGATACTATATCTATAGAATTGGAAGCAGTAACCCCAATATCTTCCCCGTTATTCCATCGCTTGTCGTAAGCCGTTATTAATGATCCGTCGGGGCAGGTAGCCACTGCGGGAATGCGATAAAATTTAGAGCCATCATCACCACAACGGGCAAGACGTGCCTGAGAAAGCAATATGGTTCTGCTACCTGTAACATCGGTTGGTGTAAATGTGCTGCCACTAATTACAACCGAATTAATTTTAGCATTAATCAAATTCCCCTCAACTGCATTATTACTAATATCATAAGCAACATAAAAATAATGAGTCCCCATACTTAGAGACCTATTACCATTTATTGTAATTGTCCCACCTGAAGGGGAGGCACTTCCGAATATACTTCCCGTGTTTGGATTAAAGCGATACGAAGTACCCATATAATAAACATCAATATTGCTTACATCACTTATTGATGTTGTGCCCGTCATTTGCATATTTATCTGCGTAAGTGTTTTTGCAGATGTAACATCAACTGCTATTTGAACTATCTCTTCATTTTGATTGCCAATACCCGTAGGATATAAATATTTTCTTAATGTTACTGTTTGTGCTTTTAAGCTGTAACTTATAGTAAAAAATAGCAGTATCCATGTGATAAGATTAACGAATTTTATTTTTAAAAACATGGATTTTAGTAGTGGGGTAAAGGATGTATTCATGTGTTTAACTTTAAATTAATAATTAAAAACATTCGAATTGTTTAATCAGCAAATCGAACTTTTCCCCAATTATAACAGCATTTGAAAATCCCCCGTTAAAAACTTATTGTAAATAGCATATTTCCAAAAATTTATGTCGGTTTACTTTAAGTAATAACCTACAAATATAATAAAACATAAAGCCTTTATCAATACTGTTTAGACGATGATTTTATTTATTTATATGAATTATTAATAATATTAGATATAACACTTTATTATAACCGTATTTTAATATTTAGGGATTGCTGAAAAACACTCAACACTTTCTGCACCAGCAATTTATTTGCACTAAACTGCTATGCAGATACAGGTATTTTAATCAAAATCATTAAAAATCCTAGCATTTCAATTTTATTGCTTCATTCATGTAATAAATTTTGCGTTTATTTTCAAAAACAAATCGGATATAATGCTACGCTGAAAGTGCTTGTAAGTCTGATGCGCACCATCTTCTTCGTTGCCTTCGACTCGAAGTATTACCATACATCTTCGTCTTGTCGCCTCAAAGCAGGCGCACCTCAGACTTTTTCAGCAGACCCTATTTAAATTAATCGAAAATATTTAATTTTCAGTTAAATACTAAAGCAGTGTAATTGTTTTTGGATTTAAAATTATTTGCAAATGCCATAACATTAAATTGGCAATTAAGGAATAAAACAGAGCATTTATGCAATTTAAATTATATTGAATTAATATAATCGTTTAGCTCGGTTGCTTCTTCAATTTCTAATTTCTTTTTAAGGCGATATCTGGCTTTTTTAACGCTATCAACTGAAATTCCAAGCATAGTAGCAGTTTGATTTGAGGCAAGGTCGAGTTTTATAAGCAATATAAGTCTAAGCTCGGCTTGTGAAAGATCTTTATGTTTTTGTTTTAGTTTTGTCATAAAGCCCGGAAAACCTTTTTCAAAATATAATTTGAAATCGTTCCAGTCTTCATCTGTCAATATTTTCATGTTTCTCAGTTGTAATATATTGTTTGCTGTCAGAGCATTATTTTCCGCATCATTATATTCGCTAATTTGCTGATATAAGTTTTCAATTAATTGACTTTTAGAAATCAGGTTTCTTGTATAAACATCAAGAGCCTGCCTGTTTAGAGATATTTCCTGTTGCAATTTTTCAATTTCAAGCGACATGATTTTTTCGTTAGATTTTATGAGTTGCTTGTTTTTTCTGATTCTTATTATAAAGAAAGCAGCAACGGATAAGCTCATAAAACCTGCAAACAGTGCTAATAAAAGATAAAAACGGTTTTTCCTTTGTGCAATTTCTTTTTCCTTCGAAATTAGTTTTAGATTTTGCTCTTTTTGCTCTAGTTGATATTTTGCAGCAACATTTTCTACCGCAATTTCTTTTTCCATGTTAACCATAGAATCTTTTAAACTCGAGAATTTTTTATAATATAATAATGCATTTTTATAATCATGAATATCGTTATATACACTAGCAATCATATATAAAGCCCATTTTTTATCTTCCATTTGCTTACGTTCGCCGGCTAAAGTATAGGCTTTTATAAATGATTCCAGTGCTTCATTATTATTATTTAAATTTTGATGGCATTGACCTATATTTAAATAAATTTTCGGCATTTCGATATCATAATTTATTTCTTTGTAAATCGCCTTTGTTTTTAATAAATAGTCTAGCCCTTTTTTATAATCGCCCATACTCATATAAACTATTGCAATATTATTGTAACCGGCTGCTATTTCGTAAGAGTTGCCATGCTTAAGTCTGATATCTAAAGCCAAGTTGGCAAATTTTAATGCCTCGTCGTATTTTTTTTCAATTAAACTAATGAATGACAAAGGAGAGGCGCAGTTGGCTATTTGTATTGAATCTTTAATCGAAACAAAATAATTCATGGCGGTGTCAACAAGCATTTTAGCCGTTTTAAATTTGCCCATTCGTAAATAATCATCGCCAAGTTCTGCAATTTGAACTAATTTGTTTTTTTCATTTGCTTTTGATTTGTCTAAAAGCTTAATTGCTTCATTCCTGTTTAAAATAGCCTTGCCAAACTTTCCCATTGCGGAGGCATTTTCGGCCGAATATATTAGGGCAGTTACCAACAGCCATTCAGGTCCTGATTTCTGAAGATTTTCTATTGCATTGTCAAAAATAACGTCAGAGGAATCATACGCAGCTTTATTATATTCAATAACACCTTTAAAATAAAGCAAAACTCCCTTGTTCTGCCTTTCAATAGGAAAATTTTTGTAATATTCGACAAGATATTGATTTAATAATTCAAACCTATTACTTTCAGCCAATCTATGCAATAAATTAAATAACAATGTGTCACCGTTATCGTTCGGTAAATCTTTAATATGAGATATTGTTGATACAACATTAATGGTGTCTATGTCTAATAATTTAGGCTGTTCATTTGATTTATCTGAACTACAACCCGAGTTAATTAAATTTATGCTTAAAACAATTAAAATAAACAAGAGATAACGCATAATGTTTTCGACTATTCGTATAAAAACAGACATTAAATTATTCATTTGTTGAAATTAAAACTTTTCCCTGCAAATATATACAATGTCCACCTGATATTTTAAGCATATTACAATAGAATTATCTTCTGATTTTGATAAAAATATTGATAATCAGTTTTTTGAAAAACTGTATTTGCGCTTATTTCAATTTTGTCCACTATTTGTCCACCATATATATATTGACTTTAGGAGTTGTATTTTGTATATTTGAAATAGATTTCCACCATAATTTTGTTGTTACATGAAAAAACATTTACCGGAAAAAACATCATCAGACATAGAAAAAACTTGCAACATTAGGATTTTACAAAAATCTGCGCTTGTTTTTATTTGCTTAATCGTATTTTCAATTTCGAATTTGTTTGCAGTTCCTGCTTATCCCGGGCTAATAAATTTCAAACAGCCTGATGGCAAAACAATTCGTATTTACATGAAAGGTGATGAAAAAGTACGATGGGCCGAAACCGACGATGGGTATTCCATTTTGGTAAACAGCCACGGCTTTTATGAATTTGCCGTGATGGATAGTTATGGTGATATGGTTACTTCAGGAGTTATTGCGAGTAACAGCGAAGACAGAACAAATCAGGTGCAGCACTTTTTGTCTTCAGTGCCAAAGCACATTAAATATAGTGCAACACAAATTTCGATGTCGCAGCAGATTTGGCAAATATATCAAAGTGAAAGAGGCGGCTCAAGGGCTTTCCCTACAACAGGTGACAGAAAATTAATATGTATTTTGATTGGATTCACCGATAAGGCTTTTACTAAAACACAGGCTACCTTTAATAATTTGTTTAACCAAATTAATTATAATGGCACAGGTAGTGTCTATGATTTTTTCTACGAATCTTCTTATGGACAATTAAGATTAAATGTTGATGTTTTTGGTCCATACACGGCGTCGAATACTATGGCTTATTATGGTGCAAATGATGTTAGTGGTAATGATTTAAGACCTCGTGAATTAGTTACCGAGGCCGTTAATTTAGCCGATGCCGGAGGAGCTAATTTTGCCTTATACGATAATGATGGTAATGGTACTGTTGATGGTGTTTATGTTATTTATGCCGGCTACGGCGAAGAAGCCGGCGGTGGTGCCGACTGTATTTGGGCTCACGCATGGGGCATTACGCCTGTTACAAAAGACGGCAAAACGGTTTCAACTTATTCTTGCTCTGCAGAATTATCAGGAAACAGTGGCAGCAATACCACTAATATAGGCGTAATCTGCCACGAATTTGGTCATACGCTTGGAGCTCCGGATTTTTATGATACAAATTATGGCACAGGTGGACAATATGATGGAACAGGTAAATGGGATTTGCAGGCATCAGGCTCGTGGAACGGAAGCGGTGGAACTTATGCCTTAATGGGAAATAAACCTGCACAGCCAAATGCTTATACCAAGTGCTATATATATGGGTGGGCTACTCCACGTACATTGAGTGCTTGTGAATCTATTACCTTGCTGAACTCCTCATTTAATTCAAACAGCTTTTTCCGGTATAACACAACTACTGCCAATGAATATTTTTTAATTGAAAACAGGCAGCAAGTTGGCTTTGATACATATGTACCCGGCCATGGCTTAATAATTTATCATGTTGATCAACCTTATACGACTTCTAATCCATCCTCTGTAAACGCTTCTGCGCATCAGGGGATGTATATTGTACCTGCTAATTCGGCAACTGCAAATGGTGTAGTTACAGGCGGAGGACCTTGTAATACAGCCGGTTGCCCATATAGAACCGTAACCAGTTTCACTGATGCTACAACTCCCAATTCAAAATCATGGGCAAATAATAATACGTCAAAACCTTTAACATCAATTACTGAAACAGCAGGCGTAATAACTCTTGATTTTATGGGCGGCGGATGTCCTTGTTCAATGCCTTCCACTCAGTCTTCATCGTTTGCAAGTTCTTCTATAACTGATAATTCCATCACTATTAGCTGGACACGTGGCAATGGCAATTCGGTAATCGTTCTGGCTAAACAAGGTTCAGCCGTTGATGCCAACCCGATAAGCAGCCTTGGATTTAGTGCCAATTCTGTTTTTGGCAGTGGCTCACAGATAGGAACAGGCAATTATGTTGTTTATAATGGCACAGGCACCTCGGTTAATGTAACCGGATTAAATGCCGGAACACAGTATTATTTTGCCGTGTATGAATATGAGTCAACGAAATATTGTTACAAAACACCAGCAATGACAGGTAATGCATCTACTATTATTGCCGGAGCTTGCACACCAAATATTGATGTAACTGCCACTGCAGGCACTTTAACCGGCTCATATTCCACACTTAAGGATGCTTTTGATAAAATTAACGATGGTACTCACAGAGGAGCAATAACTATTAAAATCGGTAAAAATTCTACAGAAACCCTTTCTGCCGTTCTTAACGCCAGCGGAACAGGCAGTTCTAATTATACTTCTGTGTTAATTCAGCCTTGCGATGGGTCCTACACAGTTACGGGTAATCTGAGTGGTAATCCTTTAATTAATCTTAATGGAGCCGACAATGTTACCATAGACGGCATAAATAGCGGCGGAAACATGCTTACTTTTGGAAATACAAATACCAATGCAAATTCCAGTACCATTCAATTTATAAATGATGCAACTTTTAACACTGTAAAAAACTGCAACATTTATAGTTCCAACAGTAGTGTTAATTCGGGCACTATTGTTTTTGGAACCACCACGGGTGCAAACGGCAACGATAATAATACCATTGAATATTGCAAAATTTATGATGGCGCCTCTACTCCTTATGTAGCTATTTATTCGGCAGGAACAACAACAACTGCAGCACGTTATAATAGCAACAATACTATTTCCAATAACGAAATTTTCAATTTTATCAATCCTGGCGGAGATGATGGAACCGATACACCTGGGTCCGGGATTTTTACTGCCGGAACTGATTTTGGAATAAAATTAGTTGCCGGTACAACCGGATGGACTATTAAAGACAATAGTTTTTACAGAACCAGAACCACATTGAATTATACAAATGTTACATATACTGCTACGCATTACGGTATTTATATTACAGAGAAATCAAACAATTGCGGAGGTTTCACAATTACCAATAATTATATCGGAGGTTCGGCTGCCAATTGTGCCGGAGCTGATGCATGGACTTTTGGACCCACTACACGCAAAGGTAACTTCAGGGGAATTCATGTGATTACCGGCTCTACATCGCAATCAGATATTTCCAATAATACCATAGACCACATAAATATTACTACCTCAGCATCAGGAACGGCTCAGGATTGTGTATTTGGCGGAATTATGGTAAATGGATACCATAAAGTTAATTCCAACACATTAGGGACGGCAACTTATGGAATTACAGTAAACGGCACCACGGGAAATTGTGATACTGATGGCATTTGTTATTTTGAAGAAGGAGGTAGCGCACCTGCTTCATTTGAATGTTCAAATAATAACCTTTTGAAAATTTCTGTTAATAATAGTGCAGGAAACGCCTCGTTTTATGGTATCAGAGCATATTCAAAAAATTATGCGCTAACATTTAATTGCTTAAACAATGTGGTAGGAGACAACGTAGCAAATTCTATTATGTTAACCGGTACAGCTGATAGTTGGGTTCATGGAATTTTTCTTTCATGGGGCGTGTCGGCTAACATGAACGGTAATACAATTCGTAACATTACCAGCAATCGCGGAAATATAAACGGCATTAAGTTTCAGTCGGATAATGTTAGTGGTATTACTGCTACATATTCGCTTGCCCAAAATACCATTTATAACTTGACTCAAACAGGAGTTGCGGCAGGAAGCGTATTTGGCATTATGCTGAATGGCAACAGATCTACCAACAACGTGATAGAAAGAAATTTTGTACATACGCTTAGTGCTGCCACAATTTACGGTATTTATTTAGAGAATAATTACGGCGGTTATTCCGATATCGTAAGAAATAACATGATTGCATTGTCGCAAAACACTTCAACGGATATGTATGGTATTTACTATGGCAGCACTACCGGTACATGTGATATATTACATAATTCTGTTTATATAGGCGGTAATGAGCCATCTACTAAAATGAGCTCATGCATACGCAAAGCCACAAGCGCCACTACTTGCAGAATAATAGGAAATATTTGCTATAATGCCAGAACGGGAGGAGCATCTCGATATGCCCTTTATTATGACAATGTAACCGGACTTACAACTTCGAATTCGAATTGCAACGACTTATATGCTCCTGGCGGCAATATAGGCCGAAGACTGACGATCGATTATCCTACTTTTGTCGGATGGCAGACTGTTTATGATGCAAATTCTAAAAATTTGGACCCGGGATTTGTAAGCACGGCTGCACCTTACGATCTTCATGTTCCCGTTGGCATTTTATCAACTTGTACGGGTTATGTAACCAATGATTTTGATGGCGACAGCAGAACTAAACCACATATTGGTGCCGACGAGGCCACCAGCACATTGCCTGTGAATATGCTTGAATTTAGTGCCGTTTGTTTTGCAGATGCCACACAAATAAACTGGACAACAGCAAGCGAAACAAATAATAAGTCTTTTACGCTTGAACGTAGCAGCGACTTAAACAAATGGGAATTCGTAGCTGAAATTGCGGGTGCCGGTAACAGCAATACGCCAATAAATTATCAATATTCCGACCACAGACAAGGAAGTGTGGTTTATTATCGTCTTAAACAAACTGATTTTGATGGAAAAAGTGAAACTTTTGGACCTGTTACGGTTAGTTGTAATGATAAAACTCCTTCGTTTAACTGTTATCCCAACCCGTTTACCAATCAGATTGTTGTTAGCTGGCAGAATATTGAAGCAGAGCAGGGCAGTATTGTGCTTCATGACATAACCGGCAGAGTTGTTTTGCGTCAAAATATGAATTTAAGCGATTTAGAACATAAAACAATTGAACTTTCCCTTTCCCATTTAGCAAGCGGGACATATTCCCTCACGGTGCATGTTGGTAATGCCGAAAAGATAATGAGGATTGTAAAAAAATAACAAATTAACGCAAAGGGTAAAGTTAATTTTCGTTTATTATAAAATCTTTTTTGTAATTTGACTAAAATTATAAGATGTAAAACTTTAATTTTATCGCTAATAATTTAAAATTAATCGTGTAAAATAAATAATTGTTCGAAATATTTTCTATCCGTTTTAGTATGTTAAATTTGATGATTAATGTAGGTAGTATATCGAATTGTCTATATTTTATTTGTAATGCACACTGTTTTGCACTCTGCAATTTAGCACAATTAACTAAATTGAAGATTTTTTGGAGTTTATAACAATAAAAATTGAAGAATAAAATTCAGTATCAAATAAGTATTATATAGTATTTATGCGCTATTCAGGAGCCTTTAAGAAAAATCTTTCTGAACTTTCATTAAAGGTTTTGCAATTAACTTAAAGTAATTCAGGTTTGCAAAATCATTGATTTTCAGCTTGTTTTATTTATAATAATTATCAGATTGATTGATTTTTGATTGTTTTTTTTGTATATTTGTTTCACTGTTCTGATTTATAGCCGGGGGGGCAATAAATAAAGTGAATATAGATTTTTTAATCCAAAACACTATGAACAGAAGCTCTACTGTTGTTAAATCAGTTTTTAAACTGAAAATTTTAATTTTATTTTCATTATTTATTCTACGCGGGGGTAATTTAGCGTGGGGACAAACTAATTATTATTTTGGCGGCACCACGGGGGCGTATGCTGCCGTATGGGAGAATGTAGGTAAAGCATGGAACACTGCTGCATCGGGTGGTGCAAATTTTGCTTGGCCGGCAAGCGGTAGTTATAATGCCAACTTTAACGGTGCAGGCACTGTATGGTTGCAAAACACAATTACTGTAGCACCGGTTGGAGTATATATTAATGCTACCGGCAATACTTTTAGCACCGAAGACCATATTGGTATATTAACATCGCCTATATCTTTGGGTTCTAATAGACTGACATTAGCTGCCGACCCAAATACCACTAATTACATGTCGCTTAATGGCGCTATTAGCGGAACAGATAATAGCACTCTCACTTCAATAGAGGTTACATCCGGTTTAGTCTATTTCAAGGGAGCTAACCCATATAAAGGTCATACTCTTGTAAATGGCGGAAGATTAAATATTTCTACAACAGGTAGAATATGTTATAATACATATGTGGGTTATGCCGGGACATTAGAGGTTAAAAACGATGGAGTGTTAGAACTTGATTCTTGGAAGTATAATATTCTAAATTCCTCATTAGGTGGTTTATCTGCCAATACAGAATGTTTTGTTATAGATAAAGGTATTATTCGATTACTTAATACTGATTCTTATGGTCGTGGAATGACAATAAATGGTGGCGGAGCAACGTTTGAAGCTCCTGCCGGAGTTATTTGGACATTTGATTATGATGTGGGCACTGGTGATAATAGACCAAACAATTATGTAAATAATCCCAACATTGTCTTTAATTGTATTGGTAATATTATTTTTAATAAAGCTCTTAAACAAGGTACGGGTTTGCTTGTGAAAAACGGAAATGGCACACTTACTCTTGGATTACCATCAGCAAGTGCTTCCGGCGCTACAAATACATATACAGGCTCTACCATAATTAATGGCGGAACAGTAACCCTTGCTGCAAATGATGCTTTACCGGTGGGTTCTTCGGCCGGTACGATACAATTTGCCGGTGGCTCTCCGATTTTAGAGCTTGGTAATTATTTTTTAGGTGCTAATACCACCGCTGCCGGTTCTGCCGGACAATTAGATTTTGATGTTAATTCAAGAATCATTCTTGGTACCGCCTTTCATAGACATTATTTTAAAGCTTCTAACTCACAATCGTGGGCTGCAACTTCCATTACTATTCAAAACTGGACCGGCGTTGCAGGAGCCAGCGGCACGGGACCAAGAATTTATGTTGGCAGCAATACAAGCGGGTTAACAGCAGCACAACTGGCAAAAATCACTTTTACAGGTTATGCTCCCGGAGCCATGTTGCTGAGTGACGGCGAGCTTGTTCCATACTACTCTGCTTGTCCTTCGCCTACATTATTATTAATGGAAAGTTTTGAAAATGGAGGTAGCATCCCGGCTAACTGGACCACCACAGTTGTAAACAATCCGGGTACTGCACCTGTAATTACCTTCCCTTCAACGAGTACAAACCCAAGTGGTTTCACTCCTACCGATGGTACTTATATGGTTGCTTTCAATTCTTATTCAGCTACATCGGGTGCACAGATTAGATTGAGAAGCACAGCAGCATTTTCTACTACCAGTACTACCAATATAGAAGTACATTTCGATTGGTTGCAATCATCAAGCTACACTACTTCTAATGATGGTGTTGAAGTGCAATATTCAACTGATGGCACAACATGGATTAATGCCGGATTTTATTCGCGTTATAATGCTTCAGCAGGTTGGACTCAAAAAGTTTGTAATTTGCCGGTTGGAGCTGAAAATAAGGCAACTGTTTATATTGCATTTTTGTTCACCAGTCAATATGGAGATAATTGTCATTTAGACAACGTTAGAATTACTGGCTGTTCAAGCATCCCGATGAGCTATATATCTAGTGATGTTTTTCAGGCTTCTTCAGCTAACATACCCAACTGCGCTGGTAATCAAGAAATAATAGGTATAAAAGTTGTTACAGCAGGAGGTTTGAACCCTTTTCCTCTTACACAAATTATAATGCAAATGGCTGGTACAGCTCCTATAACCGGTATAGATAAAATACATGTTTATTACACAGGAAATAATTCTACATTTTCTGCTATTAACCCATTTGATGGAGTGGGTACTACTCCCGCCAGTGGAACAATTACAATTAACGGGAGCAGGCTGCTTGCATCCGGTCCAAATTATTTTTGGATTGCTTATGACATGAATAGTAATGCAGCACCTACACAAACCGTTGATGCTCTCCTCCCAGCCACTAATGGCATAACAGTAAATGGAGTTCAAATAAGCCCAACTACCCCGAATCCTGCCGGAGTTCGAACTGTTGTTGTGTGCGACCCTGCACCCGGCGGTGTTAATAACGGAAAACTTACAGTTTGGTACAAAGCTGATAATGGAGTTGTGTTAACCGCAGGAAAGGTTAGCCAATGGAATACATCCGGAGGCTTAGCCACAGGTTATAATCTTGCACAATCGACTGCTTCAAATCAACCAAATATAATAGCCGGTTCTACAAATTACAAAACATTTAACTATAATAAAAGAGTAGGTTTTGTTGAGGTAAGCCAAACATACATTGAAAACACAGCCAGCACTCCCAATCTAATGGGTGTAAATGGAACAATGTTCACTGTTTTGGAACAAGCCAACGGCGGAAGTGGTTGTGCTTTCACTTATATGAATAATTCAAGCGATGCATATCAGTTCAAACCATCATACAGGCTGCAATCAGGTAACAAATATGGCTATGGTTCCACCATTGATTGTTTTGGTTCGGGGCATCCTGATTATCCTATATTTTTCCCCGGTGAATGGAGCGGAAATTCTGCGTTTATTGCTTATGCAACAGGCACTAACACTAATTTGCAAGTAAGGGTTAACTCAAGAAATATAAACACATTAACCAATTCAAATAATAGTATGTTTGCCCCATGGGTTAACCAGGGTTTGTGTTTAGGTAGAAATTCAGGCAACTCAGGTGAGTATGTAAACAATGATTTTGCCGAATTAGCTTTGTATAATGATAAACTCACTCAGAACGAAATAGACAGAGTTGAATCGTATTTGGGCATTAAATACGGAATAACCAGAGGTGGAAATACCAATACCTCTACTACGTATAATTATTTGGCATCTAATAGCACAGTGGTATTCGACAAAGCATCTAATATGGGATACAACTACGACATTGCCGGTATTGGCAGAGATGATGCATCTGCGCTAAATCAAAAACAGTCAATTAGTGTGAATAAAACTGACATTCTTACTATAGGATTGGGCAATATTGCATCGGAGAATTCTAATAACATTAATACTTTTGCCAGCGACCGTTCATTTTTAATGTGGGGAAACAATGGATTGCCTACAGTGGCTATTGCTTCCACACAAACTCCCATAGCCTCGCTGCCTTCAGGAATTCAAAGTCGTATTCAGCGTATATGGAAAACACAGGCAACAAACTTTGGCGATAATTTCAGGGCTTGTCCATTAGTAACAGTTGGTTTCGAAACATTCGGACTACAAAATTACATTCCCATTGCAAATTTGCGCTTGTTGCTTGACGAAGATGGTGCCGATTGGAGTAATGCCACGGTTATTTCGGGTGCTGTACTTAATGGCTCACGCATTGAATTTTCAGGCGTACAGCTTTCTGCCAGCAGAATGTATTTAACTTTGGGAAGTACTACTAAAACAACTACCCCACTACCAGTTGAATTGCTCGAATTTGACGGTAAATGTTCAGATGATGGAATCACTCTCACATGGACAACTGCATCAGAAACAAATAATCAATACTTCAATATTGAGCGCAGCCAAAACGAAAAGGAATGGACAATCATTGCCGAAATTCCTGGCGCAAACAACAGTAATACCATTAAGACTTATAGTTATTTAGATTTTGAATCTGCCGGACAAAATAATTACTACCGCCTGTCGCAAAGAGATTTTAATGGAGAAAGTGAAACATTTGTTCCGATCAATGTAGATTGCGACAAAACACAGCAAGACATTACCTGCTATCCTAACCCGTTTACAAATGATGTGGTTTTAAGCTTCAGTAATATAAATGCCGAGCAGGCTTTGGTTGTTATTCGCGACATTACAGGCAGAGTAGCTTTGCGCCAGCTGTTAAATGCCGATGAAATTGACCGGAGTTCTTATGTGTTGCCAACTGCCGGTTTTGCTTCGGGCGTATATTACCTTGAAGTTACAGCGGGTGATTTCATCAAAACTATCCGTATTGTTAAAAATAAATAGTAAACTATTTTGAATTTAATATTAAAGCCTTCTCTGTACGGGAAGGCTTTTTTGTTTGAATAAAAATTTTAATTGAGAATTTATTCGGACAACAATGTTTCTTTTGTTGCTTTTCTTTTGGAGATGAAAAAGAAATTAAGCTTGGCCGCAAGGCTGCTCAAAAACCTAAATTTACCTAACAATAAATTGAAATAAAAAAATCATTCTTTTGGACGTCGCATAGAATTTTGCGGATTAAAGAAAACGGACAGGCAGCGCAGGGAGCCGAAGGCGCCAAATGACGGAAATCTGTTTGAGCTGGATATTCTAACCCTGTTTTCCTTGCAGCGAGTTATTTCCGTCTGTGGCTGGTGTGTGTTCGTTTTCTCCGAAAAATTCTCCGGCGACTAGCTTTTCTTTTGTTACTTTTCTTTTGGCGATGAAAAAGAAAAGTAA
>Ga0255341_1003998_pt1 | contig 15923 bp, 9 predicted proteins | sample wastewater_treat_8_FD_192418 | JGI IMG/M metagenome (GOLD analysis project Ga0255341, IMG submission 192418) | Wastewater microbial communities from Lulu Island WWTP, Vancouver, Canada - plant12 | ecosystem: Engineered > WWTP > Wastewater > Unclassified | place: Canada: Vancouver, British...
CGGACGTCTCGGGCCGCTTCCGGGGGCCATCGAGTTCATCCGCGTCGCGCGGGAGAGGGGCACGAAGCTGGCGGTCGCAAGCAGCGCCGACCGCATGAAGGTCGAGATGAACCTGCGCGAGATCGGGCTCGGAGCGGAGAGCTTCGACGCCGTCGTGTGCGGGCAGGACGTGAAGCACAAGAAGCCCGATCCCGAGATATTCCTGCTCGCCGCCAGCCGTCTGGGCGTGACTCCGGACGAGAGCCTTGTGGTGGAAGACGCGGTGAACGGCGTCAGCGCGGCTAAGGCGGGAGGCTTCCGGTGCCTGGGTTTGACCACGAGCTTCAGCGCGCGCGAGCTTTCAGAGGCCGACTGGACAGCCCCCGACCTCGCTCACGTTCCCGCCGAAGCGCTCGGCTGGTAGCCCAAGCGGCTCAGTCTCTGGCCGCGGCCGCTGACGGGAGCCCGATCGCCCAGGGCGCGGAGTTCTGGAGTGCATCTCTTGTGATTTGCATTGGATGGTCAAGGCAGTACTGGAGTGCCGTTCCCCGCACCGTGCTGTTCCCGCTCGCCAGAAGCGCGCCGATCTCCTCCGTTCCAGGGCTGCTTCCGAGGAGAGCAAGAGTTGCGGTTTCGAACTGCGGGTGGCCGAAACTGGCCGCTTCGTTCTCGTTGAGAAGCACATACCATCGGAGGAACTCCACCGCACGGGCCGACCGGATCCGGCCCAGCGCAATCAGGGCTTCCCGCTGCAGCCCTGACTCGAACCAGGGCGCAAAGGCGCCCTCGCCTGTCGCTGAACCATGCCGGGTAACAGCCTCAATCAGGACTTCGGCCGACCCTTGCGAGCGCAGGCGGCCAAGCGCCCGCGCCGCCATCGCTCCATCCAGGCCGTGAAAGCGCCAGTCAGGATGCTCGCTGCGGTGCGTGACCTGAAACTCGAGTCTCGCCACCAGATCGGTGGTCTTTGCGCCACTGCGTCTCAACCGGACCGCCGCCCATGCGCGGCGGACGATCCGCTCTGCCGTCCATCGCCGGGAGTCCTCCAAACCTGCTCGCGGACGTCTGTCCGAGAAGCTTTTGGTAAGCATCGCGGGAATGCGGTCAGCATCCTCGCGCATTCCAGCTTCCAGATCCCGCACGAGCCTGGCAATGTTGAAACCGGGCGGCGGTGTGGGCTCGCCCGTTGTCAGCGCTTCGGGCTGCCTCCGGGGTAGCGGCACGGGCCGAAAGGCTTCCCGGCCGAGCACGCGGGATGCCACCCGTGGATCGTCAACCATTATGAGTTCGCCCGGAAGGGCGAGCTGGCGGCGCACGGCGTCGGGGTCCATGTCCATCCGCCTGTCATACAGGCCCGGCCCTTTGTAGGTCAAGGGCCTGTATCGGGGATTGGCCCGCAGTCGAGCGGAGTTGTAGTCGTTGATGTAAACGACCAGATCCCACGCTTCGGCCTCGTCCAGCATCTGCGCAACGCGCTCTTCAAGGCCGGCTTCCTTGATATCCAGATGGAGCAGCATGCCGCGCTGCATGGCCAGGCGTAGCAGTGCCGCGAAGGAAGGAAATGGCCGGCCGCGCCTCGCATCGCCCGATGGGGTGAGCGGGCTGAGCGAATCCCACGAATAGTCGCGGACCGGTCCGAATGCGTCGAAGCTCCGGTCGAGTGTGTCATCGTGAAACAGCAGGAGGACTCCGTCTGCCGTGCAGCGCAGGTCTATCTCGCACCCGTCCGCGCCGAAGTCCATTGCCGACGCGCAGGCTTCGAGCGTGTTCTCTGCCGCGAAGGCCGAGGCCCCGCGATGCACGATAACAGCGGGGCCTGCGCGGCGCGCGGCAAGTCTCTGTCGCCAGCCGTCACCCTCGGCGAGACCAGGTGCTCCCGGGCCGGCGAAAGCGCTGCCGAGCGCCGTGAGAAGGATCAGACCGGCCGGTACGGCGTGCGCCGCGATGTCACAGCACAACGCGCCGCGCGACGAGCGTCGAGCCCATGCCCCTGTTGTGCCCCACGGCCGAAATTGCCGCTCCGGGCGCAATCGTGTCCGCCGCGACAACCACTCCGCCCGACTTGATTACGGTCTTGCTGTTCAGGATGATCACCTTGTCGCGCGGCGGACTAAGAGCAATGGAGCCCTTGCCGGGAAGCTGAATGCCGCTGACCTCGACGGTGAACTGCCCGGTTCCGGGCGTGACCGACTTTACGGCGCCACTCACCACGATCTCCCCCGCCTCCGGAACAAGCTGCGAAGCAGCGCCGGCGGGCGGGCTTACAGGAGTTGGCGCGGGCGCCGGAACGGCATCGGGGGCAGGCGCCGGTGCGGGAACAACTGGGGCGCCCGGCACTGGCGCAGGCGCATTGTAGGCGTCCGTTGGTGCGGGCGGGAAGAGCATAGGCTTCAGCACGAACCAGAAGAGCGCCGCAAGCGCAACGACGAGAAGAGCAACTGCCGCGGGAAGCGGAATCTGCTTCTTTGCCGGCGGGGCCGGGGGTCCGGGCTCGGTATCCATAGCCATTGTGTTTGTCCTCTTTTCGCTGAAGGCGGACGCGTCAGGCGTACTTCTCGCGCACGACCGCGCTCGCCCAGTCCATCAGAATGACGGCTGCGGCGATCAGCCAGATCGCCGTCCCTGCTTCTTTCCATTGAAGAGTGTTGATGTACTGATACAGGGTGTATCCGATTCCGCCGCCGCCCACAAGGCCGATGACGGTCGCCATTCTCACGTTGATGTCCCACCGGTACATCGTGAAGGCGATAAACTGCGGCGTCACCTGTGGCAGAACCCCGTAGAGCACCTTCTGAATCCAGTTCGCGCCGGTGGCGGTGATAGCCTCCACCGGGCCCGCGTCAATGTCTTCTATCGCCTCGGAATACAGCTTGCCCTGCGCCCCGATTCCGTGAATCGCAAGCGCGAGCACCCCCGCGAACGGGCCGATCCCCACCGCCACCGTCAGCATCACCGCGATGATGATGACCTCGATCGAGCGCAGCAGGTTCATGATGGACCGTGAGATGGCGTAGATTGCCCTGGTCAGCCAGTTGCCGCTCATCAGGTTGCGCGCGCCGAGAACCGACAGCACGAACGTGATGGGGATGGGCAGCAGGGTGCCGATGAGCGACATGTAGATCGTGTCCACAATCAGCTTCAGGCTGAGCAGCAATACGCTGCTGCCAACATCCGGCGTGACCAGCCCCTGGGCGATGTGCTTCATGTCCGGCAACCCCTCAACGAGGTCGTAGAGGTTGATCTCGGTTATGCGCCAACCCGCGCCGAAGTTCAGCGCCGAAATGACGAGCGCCGGCCAGACGATGGACGGCCTCTTTCCCAGGCCTACTTTGCAGGCGTCCCAGATGTTCAGCGCCCACAGGAGCACCATCCACGGCACCGAGTACAGAAACGCCTGCGCCGCCGCCATGCTCTTGAACGCATACCAGGGCAAAAACGCATGCGCGCGCTCGGTGGCCGAGAACACGGCGATTTGCACAACGAAGAAGATCATCCACCCGATGCCGCGCGGCAGGGCGCCCGCGTATATCTGGCCCACCCCCGGGACGATCGAGAGAACCGCGGCCGTTCGGGCCTTTGTGAGGCTAGCTGCTTTGCCGTTCAACGTATCTCCAGCTCCTCCGCGTCCTGCCCGTAAATCTCCTTGAACCGGGCCTCGTCAATCTCCGACGGCAGCCCGTCGAACACAAGCTCGCCGCCCTTGAGGGCGATCACCCGGGTGGCATAGCGCCGGGCGAGCGAGAGCACGTGGAGATTGCACAGCACCGTAATGCCGTCGTCGCGGTTCACCGCCTCCAGATGCTTCAGCACCGAGTGCGAGGTTGCCGGGTCGAGACTCGCGACTGGCTCGTCCGCGAGAATCAGCTTGGGCCGCTGCATCAGGGCGCGCGCGATGGCGACCCGCTGCTGCTGCCCGCCGGAGAGTTCGCCGGCTTTCTGGTGGGCCTTCGAGGCGATGCCGACGCGCTCCAGGTTCGCCATTGCGTCCTCGTAGTCCCCGGGCCGGAAGCGGTTGGCGAATGCCCATGCCGTCGGAACGAAGCCAAGGCGCCCCGAGAGGACGTTGGTGAGCACGGTCGCGCGTTTGACCAGGTTGAACTGCTGGAAGATCATGCCGATCTCGCGGCGAATCTCACGCAGTTCGTCACTCGCGGCGACGGTGACATCCCTGCCGTCAACCATCACCGTGCCCCGTGTCGGCTCCACCAGCCTGTTGATGCAGCGCAGAAGCGTGCTCTTGCCCGCTCCCGAGAGGCCAAGGACCGAGATGAACTCCCCCGCCTTGACCGTCAGGGTCACATTGTTAAGCGCGCGCGTGCCGTCGGGGAACGTCTTCGAGAGTTCGCGCACCTCGACCATCGGGCAGCCCGCCTCGAACGTGGCGATGGTGTCGGCCATCAGGGTTTCTTTGCCGGAGCCTTGCGCTTCGGCCCTTCGCCGCGGACGGCCTTCTCGAGTTCTATACCCGATCCTTCGACTGCCTTGCGCACGCTGTCGTAGACTTCGTCTGTCGTCGGCTGCAGCCCGTAGATGTCCGCAACCTCGAGAAGCATCTTCTTGCCCTCGGGACTGGCCGAAATGTCGAGCAGTGCGCTCTTGAGCTTCTCGCGCACGTCAGCGGGAAGGTCTTTGCGCACGCTGACGTTGTCGTTGGGAATCTTGTCGGTCTTCGCGAGGATGACAGTCTTGTCCTTGACGTCCGGAATGGTGTTCTTCACGCGGTCGCGGGCATCCTGGAAATAACCGCCGTAGCAGCTGCACGCGTCCACCTGCTTGTTGTAGAGCGCGATAATCGCCTTGTCGTGACCGCCCGAGAATATGGACTGCAGGTCCTTGTCGGGATCTACTCCGTGGTTCTTGAGCAGCGTTTTCGGATACAGCGTCCCGGAAGTCGAAAGGGGGTCCCCGAACGCGAAACGCTTGCCCTTCAGGTCCTCGAGCCTCTTGATCCCGCTGTCCTTTCGCACGAGCACAATCCCGAAATAGTTCGTCTGCTTGTCCCGCTCGGTGATCAGAAGCGGCTCGGCGCCCACTTTGTCGTGCGCCAGGACATACGAGAGCGGCGCGAACCAGGCCACGTCCACGCGGCCGCCGCCCATGGCTTCGATCACGGCGGCGTAGCTCACGGGCACCGAAACCTTGATCCTGTATCCCGTGCGCTTCTCGATCTCTCCGGAGAGGACATCGGCGCTGGCTGTGATGTGGCCGGTCTCGAGCGAGGGCACAAACGCCATGTTTATGGGGTTGCCTTCGGAACCGAGAGGCCCCTTCTGCGGAGCGGAACAGCCCGCGGCAGCAACGACAAGGGCGGCACAAATGATAGCGAGGTTTCTCATGTTTTCAGTGGGCCCTCCACTCCCCGCGCGGTGGCGATTTCCGCGGGTGCGGCTCTGCGGCCGACGGCCCGCATGATGATAGCCGAAAGCCGCCCCGTATTCAAGAATCCGCCGCGCTTCAGACCTTCAGAAAGATGCGTCTGCGATACAGCGCCCACATGATGGCGCAGAAAAGCAGAACGTAAGTGAACCCGTACGCCGCCGAAGCAAGGTAGGGCGATATCTGCCCGAACACCGGAGCATAGGCGTGATTGTAGAGCCAGGTCTTGAGGAAGACCGGTTCCGCGCCTTCTTTCGGAATCTTGATCCCGATTGTCAGATAGGCGACCACCGCCACGCCCACGTAGGCCGTGATCGCGTTCATGCCGTACACGACGAACGGTGTCGTCCACCAGCGCCATCCCCGAACGTCCACCATCCAGTAGCAGGCCCCCAGCGCCACAAGCGCCCAGCCCGACGAGAACAGCACGTACGACGACGTCCACAGGTTCTTGTTGAGCGGGAACCACTGGTTCCAGACGAGCGCCGCCCCAATCAGAACCGCCCCCGCGCCGATCATTGCCGCCGCCTTCGTGCCGCCCCCAACGTCCTTGCGCCGCAGCCAGAACCCCGCAAGACATCCGGACAGCACGGTCGCGATGGCCGGGACTGTGCTCAGCAGCCCCTCCGGCTCGTGTCCCAGCCCTGTTTCCGCGTCGAACTCGTAGCAGTGCCTGCCCAGCACACGTGTGTCAATGGCGCTCGCCAGGTTGCCCTCGCGCGTGAGGTCGCCCGGCCCGTGCCCCGGAACGTGCGCGAAGTGCATCAGCGCCCAGTATCCCGCGAGGAGGATTACAAAGCAGACCGCCAGCCCCCGCGGGCTGCCATACAGGGTCAGCAGGGCCGCCGCGAAGTAGCAGATGCCGATGCGCTGCAGAACGCCGAGCGGCCGGAAGCTCTCGCTCCACGGCAGCAGGAAGAGGCCCAGCAGGTTCAGCAGCATTCCGAGCGCCACAAGAATGAGCGCGCGCCGCGTGATCGCCGCCACGACGGACGACCTGTCTGTTCCCTTTTCCTGCTGGCGGCCGAGGCTGAAGACGATCGCCACCCCCACGATGAACAGGAAAAACGGGAAAATCAGGTCCGTGAACGTGCACCCGTGCCAGTCCGCGTGGCGCAGCGGGCCGTAAACGTGCTTCCAGTCGCCGGCGTTGTTCACCAGCAGCATCGCCGCAATCGTCGCGCCCCGGAACACATCCAGAGACACCAGCCGGCCGAAGGGTCTGGCTTCCACCGCGCTGCCCGATTTCATTCGCCGGCCTCCAGGTCGTTTAGCAGCGCTCGTGCCTTCGTGTTGCCTGGGTGGGCCTTGAGCGCAAGCCGCGCCTGCCGGATGGCCTCGTCCCGCCTGCCCGCCTCCAGCTGTGCCTGCGCCAGCCTGTAGTGCCCGATTGTGGCGTTCGGCTTGGTGTTGTAGCGGATGGCGTCGGTCCACAACGCCACGGAATCCTTCCAGACAGAACACCGGACCCAGGTCATCACGGCAAACGTCACGAGCACAGCCACAGAAATGGCCTTCAGTGTTATGCGGCTCTCTCTATCCGGAAGCGCTCTCAGACTATCGCGGACGATGAGCCCCGCGCAGACGAACAACCCGACGTCGGCCAGATACATGAAATGGTTGGCGTACGGAGCAAGCCTCACCACGTAGCCGAACGGGATGAAACCCAGAATCGGCGTCGCGAACAGCACGAACCAGGCGAGCCCGAAGCCATAGTCGCGCGAGAGCATCAGCATCCAGACCGTCATCGAGACGAACGTGACGCACAGCACCGTCGCGCTCACGCTCCACCAGTAAACATGCTCGGACCCGTAGAGCACCGACAGGCGCACGGGCGAGATGAGCTTGACGATGTAGAAGCCGAACGCCGACCAGGCGTTGCTGGAGGAGTAGAACGAGAGATCCGTGCCCGCCCGCGCGGCGGTGCCCATGGTCTGTCCGTGGTAGCTTATCCAGCCCAGGATGACGGCCAGCAGCAGGTAGGGAACCTTCTCGAGCACGTCGTGGCGGCGGTTGGCAAGCCGCTGCTGATAGTCCACGATCAGCAGCAGAAAGGCCAGCAGCGCGGCCATCGGCTTCGACAGCAGCGCCAGCGCATAAAGCGACAGCGACAGCCAGTACCACCCGTGCCTGCGCGTCCTCGTGAACTGCACGTACGCGAGAAGTGTCAGAAAGACGAATGTCCCCGACATCACGTCCTTCAGGTCGCTCGCCCACGCCACCGCGTCAACGTGAATCGGGTGCAGCCCGAGCAGCAGTCCCGTGATGAGCCCCACCGTTCGGCTCTTGAAGAGCCGGAACACCAGCAAGTACGCCAGAACGGCATTAACCGCGTGCAGCAGCAGGCTCACGGCATGGAACGCGGACGCTTCGAGGCCGCGGAAAGAATGGATGACCGAGTAGGCCGTGAACACCAGCGGGTAGTAAGGCCGGCCGGTCGAGTGCGTCCAGATCGCCCGCAGGTTGTCCCAGGTCAGGTTCTGGATCGTGGGGTTCGCGGTGATGTAAAAACGGTCGTCGAAATCCACGAAACCGTTCGACAGGCTCGGCAGGTAGGCCAGAACGGTGACGAGAAAGATCAGCAGCAGATCCAGAGGGAACATCTGCCGCGCCTGAGGCTGGTCAGTTGTGTGGTTTTCGGTGATCGTCAGAGGCTCCGGGGGCTCGTGCTGTCCGGCGGCGCGCTTACGGCCATCGGCATGGTGCAGGTTATCGCACCGGCGCGCAATCTCCTCTGTCGTCTCTCAACATTCCGCGATTCACTCGTGTGCTTGACCATAAGGCGCGCCAGAGTTCACAATATGATGTCAAATGCTGAAGAAAGACCACGCCGCGGGGCCTCACGCCGCGGCAGCGGGTCAAGCGAGGTCGTCTTTTTCAATGAGTGAGTCAGAAGCTGGAATCGGCGCTCCGGGCGCGATTCTGAATGCCGACACCCCCCTTGCGGGTCTGGATTTCCTGCGGGAAGCCGTCGTGACGGACCTGCGCTCGGGCAGGTTCGACCGGGTCGCCACCCGGTTCCCACCCGAGCCGAACGCGTATCTGCACATCGGGCACGCCAAGGCGCTGTGGATTGACTATGGCATCGCGCAGGATTTCGGCGGCACGTTCAATCTGCGCTTCGACGACACGAACCCCAGCAAAGAGGAGCAGGAGTTCGTGGATGCCATCATCGAGGACGTGCGGTGGGTGGGCGCGGACTGGGGCGACCGGCTGTTCTTCGGCTCCGACTACTTCGAGCAGATGTACGAATGGGCGCTCGACCTGATCCGCAAGGGCGTCGCGTACGTCTGCGACCTGACCCCCGAGCAGGTCATCGAGATGCGCGGCAAGCCGACCGAGCCCGGCGTGGAGTCTCCTTACCGCGGCCGGCCGGTGGAGGAGAACCTGGACCTGTTTCAGCGTATGCGCGCCGGGGAGTTCCCCGACGGCGCCCGGACGCTCAGGGCGAAGATCGACATGTCCTCGCCGAACATGAACATGCGGGACCCGATTATGTACCGCATCCGGCACGAGGATCATCACCGGCAGGGCAGCAAGTGGTGCATATATCCGATGTACGACTGGGCGCACGGGCTGGAGGACTCCATCGAGGGGATCACTCATTCGATGTGCTCGCTGGAGTACGAAAATCATCGCCCGCTGTACGACTGGTTCCTGGATCAGCTTGGCATCTATCACCCCCGGCAGATCGAGTTCGCGCGGCTGAACCTGACTTACAGCGTCATGAGCAAGCGGCGTTTCATCGAACTCGTTAATGGCGGATATGTGGACGGCTACGACGACCCGCGGCTGGTGACGCTTGCCGGGCTGCGCAGGCGGGGATACACGCCGGAGGCGATCAAGGATTTCTGCGGGCGCATCGGCATCGCGAAGACCGACAGCGTCGTGGAGATGGCGGTGCTCGAGGACTGCATCCGCGAAGACCTGAACAAGCGCGCCCCGCGCGTGATGGCGGTGATGGACCCGATCAGGGTGGTGCTCACGAACTATCCCGAGGGGCAGACCGAGGAGATGGACGTCGTCAACAACCCGGAGGACCCGGACGCCGGCACGCGCAAGGTGCCGTTCGCGCGCGAGCTGTACATCGAGCGCGACGACTTCCGCGAGGATCCGCCGCCGAAGTTCTTCCGCCTGGCGCCGGGACGCGAGGTGCGCCTGCGCAACGCCTACTTCATCAAGTGCGAAGAGGTGGTGAAGGACGCCAGCGGCGAGATTGTGGAGCTTCGCTGCACCTATGACCCCGAAACGCGCGGAGGCGACGCCCCGGACGGCCGCAAGGTGAAGGGGACGCTGCACTGGGTCGCGGCGCACGAAGCCCTCGAGGCTGACGCGCGGCTGTACAACCATCTGTTTACGAAGCCCGACCCGGATGACGTGGATGAGGGCAAGGACTGGTTCGCGAACATCAACCCGGATTCCGTCGTGCGCACCACCTGCTTCGTGGAGCCGAGCGTGCGCGGCGCCGCGCCGGGGACGCGGTATCAGTTCGAGCGTCTGGGGTATTTCTGCGTGGACAGCGACTCGACGCCCGAGCGGCTGGTGTTCAACCGGACGGTGACTCTGCGGGACTCCTGGTCGAAGATCGCGAAGCGATAGAGATTCCTCACACGGAGTTCGGAATGACGCAAAGGGGACGTCATGCTGAGCTTGACTCAGCACCTGTCCGGTTCCGGGGCCGTGGGTTCCGGGTCAAGCCCGGAATGACGTGCGAGGGCATCGTACCGGCTCGCATACCGTCATTTCAAGAAGTCCGCGCCCCTCAGTCATTCCGAGGAGTTCGCGACGAGGAATCTCGCCTTTCGCCTGCACCCCGGTTTTCGCGGCCGCTGGCGGGTTGCGGATACCGGGCCTGCCAGGCTGTACCAGGCAGTCCCGCCAATTGAGAAAAAGACTTGCTCGGCCAGAGGCAGGACTTCCGGGTTCGCGCGGCGTATTGACTGCGGGGGCTCGCCCTCCGAATCTGCATCTCTGAAGGATTACCCATGCCCGACATTCAGTTTCTCAACAGTTTGACGTCTCTGCTGTGCATTGCCGGTTTTGCCATTGCGCTCGCCGCCGCCGCCGCGCCGGATGCAGCCGCCAGCTCCAAACCCGCTGTCACTCACCTGCGCACCGAGTACCTCGAGAACCCGCTGGGGATAGACACGCCCGAGCCGAGGTTCTCCTGGCTCTTCGTTCAGGACGGCCGCGACGCGAAGCAGACCGCCTACCAGATAGAGGTCGCAACCGGGCCGTCCGCGCTCAACGGCGGAAAGCCGAACGTCTGGGACAGCGGACGTGTCTCGTCGAGCAACTGCTCGAACATCCCGCTCGAAGGGCAGAAGCTGGCGAGCGGCATGCCGTACTGGTGGCGCGTGCGCGTGTGGGACGCGAAGGGGCACCAGAGCGATTGGTCCGAGCCCGCGACCTTCGAAATGGGTTTTCTGAAGCCGGCCGAGTGGAGGGCAGAGTGGATCGCCGCCCCCATCGGCGGCAATGGCTACCATTCCGGAATTGATGCGAACCCCGACGTGACCAAATGGGTTCAGGTGGACATCGGCGAGACCCGGCGGTTCAGCAAGGTCATTCTGTTTCCCGCCCGGCCCTACAACTGGAACGAGGACGTGCCGGGGTTCGGTTTCCCCGTGCGCTACCGTGTGGAGGCCTCGGACGACGCCGATTTCGGCTCCTCGTCGCTGCTGGCCGACCGCTCGGCCGAAGACCAGCCGAACCCGGGCGAGACTCCTGTCGAGTTCACCTTCGCGCCGGTCAGCGCCCGCTACGTGCGCGTGACGGTCACCCGTCTCTACCAGCGCATTGACGGGCAGAAGCTCTTCGCGCTCGCCGAGCTTCAGGTTCTGGACGACTCGGGCCAGAACGTGGCCGCCGGCGCCGCGGTGCGGGCGCTCGACAGCACCGAAGCGCACGGCTGGTGCGCCGCGCATCTCACCGAAGGGCTTACGAAGTCCATCGCGCCGTCGCGCGTTGCGCCCATGTTCCGGGCCGAGTTCGATGCAGCCAAACGCGTGCGCCGGGCGCGCGCGTACGTGGTCGGGCTGGGATACTACGAGCTTCGTCTCAACGGCAAGAAGGTGGGCGACCAGGTGCTCGATCCCTCGTACACCAACTTCGGCACGCGCTGCCTCTACAGCACCTACGACGTGACCGAGATGGTCCGCGAGGGCAAGAACGCCGTCGGGCTGATGATGGGCAGGGGCTGGTACGGCGGCTCCCCGTGCGCGCTCGCGCAGATCAACCTGGACCTCGAAGACGGGACGCACGTAACCTTCGCGACGGGCCCCGGCTGGAAGCGCGGCGAGAGCCCGATCCTCGACAACTCGCTGTACCACGGCGAGACCTACGACGCCCGCCTGGAGCAGCAGGGCTGGGACGAGCCCGGCTTCGACGATTCCGGATGGCAGGACGTGAGCATCATCGCGGCCCCCACCGGCACGCTGTCGGCCCAGATGATTCAGCCCATCCGCGTAACAGAGACGATGCCGGTGGCGACGATGAAGGAAGTGGGAGACGCCCTGGTGTTCGACTTCGGGCAGAACTTCTCGGGCTGGTGCCAGCTTCGGGCGGAAGGCCCCGCGGGGCACGAGATTGCCGTGAAGCACGCGGAGATTCTCTATCCCGACGGCACCATTAACATGGAGAACCTGCGCTCGGCCCAGGCGACCGACCGCTTCACGCTGAAGGGCAAGGGCAAGGAGCTGTACGAGCCCCGGTTCACCTACCACGGGTTCCGCTACGTGCAGGTGGAGAACTACCCCGGCCGGCCGGAAAGCAAGGATGTGCTGAGCGGGCGGGTGGTTCACACGGACTTCCCGCAGCACGGCACATTCGAGTGCTCGAACGAGCTGATCAACCAGATTCAGCGCAACTGCATATGGGGCTTCAAGACGAACTTCCACAGCATCCCCACCGACTGCCCGCAGCGCGACGAGCGCCAGGGCTGGATGGGCGACGCGGGAATGACGTCGGACATGGGCTTTTACAACTTCGACATGGCCGCCGCGTACACGAAGTTCCTGCAGGATATCCAGGACGCTCAGGGCGAGGATGGCCGGATTCCCGACACCGTGCCGCACATCTGGGGCAGCAACCCCGGCGACCCGATGTGGGCGGGCGCGTATCACTTTATCGTGCGCGATATGTACAGGCACACCGGCGACCGCCAGCTTCTCGTGAAGCACTACGATGGGCTCAAGAGATATGTAGACATGGTGCGCCGCGAGGCGCCGGAGTTCATTCACGGGCGCAACAACTACGGCGACTGGGTGGGGGTTGTCGAGACGCCGAGAGACCTGATCTCGACCGGGGCGTTCTATCTCGCCGCGGACATCGTGGCCGAGATCGCCGAAGTGCTCGGCAAGGACGCCGACGCCCGCGAATACAGGGACCTGTGCGCAAAGATCGCCGCAGCGTTCAACAACAAGTTCTTCAACGCGGAAACGGGCGTTTACGGCAACGGCAGCCAGTACTCGTACATCTGGCCGCTGTTCCTGGGAATCGTGCCGCAGGAGCACCACGCCGGGGTGATCGAAAAGCTGAAGCACGACATTATGGTCACGCATAAGGGGCACCTCAGCACGGGGTTCCTGGGCGCGCGCTACATGTTCGAGCTGCTCTGCGACGAGGGGCTCGAGGATGTCGCCTATACCGTGATGAACCAGCGCGACTATCCCAGCTATGGATTCATGCTCGCGAAGGGCGCGACAACCATCTGGGAACTCTGGAAGCACGAGACCGGGCCCGGAATGAACTCGCACAACCATCCGGCGTTCGGGTTCATCAGCGGGTGGTTCTACAGCGACATCGCGGGCATCACGCCCGAGTGGAAGAGAGCCGGCTTCGAGCACTTCGAGATCAAGCCGCATCTGATGGGCGACCTCAAAGAGGCGAAAGCCTCGGTGGATACGGTGCGCGGGAAGGTGTCGTCGCACTGGATGCGCGACGGCAGCGGGGTGACCCTTAAGGTCACCATCCCGGCCAACTCGAGCGCGGCGGTGTGGGTGCCGAAGGACGGACGCGCGGATGTCACCATCACTGAGAGCGGCCGTACGGTCTGGCAGGGCGGAGCGTTTGCGAACGCGCCGGGGCTTGCCTCGGCTGAGGACGCCGGGCGCTGGGTGAAGTTCGAGGCCGGATCGGGCAGCTACGCGTTCGAGCTGACGGCAAAGTGAGCGTTCTGCCCGTTCTTCTCGTGACGGGCGCCCTTGCTCTGGGGGCGGCGGCGCTGGCGCAGGAGCGCGAGGCCGGCGCCGTCGTTCCCCTCCGGGGCATCTACTACACCGCGGGCGATATCACCGCCGCCCGCGAGGCAATTGCGCGCGAGCCGTGGCGCGCGGAGATGCTGCAAGCGATCACGGAGGCTGCGGGCAAGTGGGCGGCGATGAGCGACGACGATCTGCGCGCTCTGCTTCCGCCGCCGGGCAGCTTCTTCGCGTATGGCACGAGCGGGTGTCCGGCGTGCGGCGCATCTTGGAAGCACTTCGGCGCGGAAACCTGCTCGCTCGAGGACCCGGGCAAGGTCGTCTGCCAGGCCTGCAAACGGGTCTTTCCCGACCCCGATCCCGCGTCGCCCTTCCACGACGCGGGCAAGGGCTTCACGGCTGACGGCAAGAGCTACTACCCAACGGGCATCTGGAACGGCTTCGTCATTCAGAAGATCTGGTCGGCGTTCGACGAGGAATCGTGCGCGCTGAACGCGCTCGTCCACGCGTACGCCCTGACCGGCCGCGATGAGTACGCGCGCAAGGCGCTCATGCTGATGGACGCTCTGGCCACGCTTTCGCCCACGACTATCGGCCCGCGCGACTTCGCCCCGAACAGCAGCCAGACATCGGTGCAGGGGCGGCTGCATTTTCTGACGAGCATCGTCTACCGCGCGATGGTCACGATGGCGCGCAACACGGACATTCTGGGCCGGCATCCGATGATGCAGGAGCCGTCTCCCACCGCGCCCGGCAAGACGGTGTTTCAGAACATACGCGAGGGGCTTTTCGAAGACTATCTGTTCAAGCACGGAGACGTGCGCGAGGGCAGGCTGTCGACCCTTCACAACCACGAAGCCGACTCGGTGCGGGCGATGCTCGTGACCGGCATTCTGTTCGGGGAGCCGGACTACATCCGCTGGGGCATGGACGGGCTCGAGTCGCTGGTCACGAACACGATTGACCGCGACGGCATGTACTACGAGACATCCATGGGGTATTCCGACTTCTCCCGCGGGGTCTTCGGCGATATGGCCGAACTGTGCGCCAACTACTCGCCCTCCAACTATGGCGGCGAATCGGGCAGCTTCCCCGAGCCGCGCAACTTCTTCGACAACCCCCGCCTTGCCGCGCTCAGCATAGAGAACAGCTACGTGACGGTGGCGGGGCGCGAGCTGGGTTTCGGAAACGCCGGACCGAATGCCGCGGTTGTCACCTCGCCGCCCGCCAACGCCAGCGTGCACCGCTTCAACCAGGCCGCCCGCTTCGCGGCGTACTCGTCCGACAGCGTCATACGCGCAAGAGCCGCCGCCCTGATGGAAGGCATGATGGCGGGAAGGGACGCCGGTCAATTTCACTCGAAATGGTGGCTTCTGAAACGTCCGGATGCGTTTCCGGCGGCGCCGCCGAAGCCCGTGGACATCTCGCCCGTCGGGTCGGGCAAGTTCTTCAGCACCAGGGCGATGGCGGCATTCCAGTCGGGCGACTGGCCGAACAGGCGCGGCTTCGTGCTCCGCGGCGGCCCCAACCTTCCGCACGCGCACGACGATCTGCTCGGGCTCAACTTCTGGGATCTGGGGCGCGAGATGGCGGCGGAGATAGGGTACGGCACGTTCGGGTCGCATGTGCACCATGGCTGGGGGCGGCGGGCGATCGCGCACAATCTGGTGGTCGTGGACATGGACGCCGGGCACACTGAGCGCGAGATCTACAAGAACTCACCGGGAGCGGACTGGCGGTCGTTCTACGATGGCGGCTGGGTCAAGTATGTGGATGCGGACGCGCGCGGCCAGTTCGAGCTCGAGCGGCGGGTGTCGGAGTATCGCAGGCGCTTCGCGATGATCGAGATTGACGCGAAGACCGCCTACTACATAGACCTCTTCGACGTTACGGGCGGGTCGGTTCGCGACTACAGCTTCCACGCGCCGTACAACGACGATCTCAAAGCGGGGCAGCTTGCGCTGAAAGGCGTGGGCGAAGATCCGGTCCCGGGCGCATGGACGCTTGCCGGGCTCAGCCCCGAGTGGCGCGGCGAGCCGTGGAACGCTCCCGGCAAGAGCTGGGGCGAGCGGGTGACGCCGGGCGAGTATATCCGCAAGCTGAGCCCGGACGACGGGGTCGGACTGTACACCTGGGCGCCGCCGGGAATGGGTTACGGTTTTCTCTACGACCTGCGCGGCGGCAAGACGTCGTCGCCGTGGAGCGCGTACTGGACGCTGGCGGGTGACGACGGGGCGCAACTGCTTGCCACGTTCCTGCCCGACGGCGAGCAGGAGGCGTACCGCGCGTGCGCTCCGGACCTGACGGGCAAGCATGTGCTGAACTACGTCATCTGCAGAGACAGCGGCGCGGGCCGGGCGCGGTTTC
>Ga0255341_1004003_pt1 | contig 15915 bp, 12 predicted proteins | sample wastewater_treat_8_FD_192418 | JGI IMG/M metagenome (GOLD analysis project Ga0255341, IMG submission 192418) | Wastewater microbial communities from Lulu Island WWTP, Vancouver, Canada - plant12 | ecosystem: Engineered > WWTP > Wastewater > Unclassified | place: Canada: Vancouver, British...
CAAGTACAGGGCCTACATGGACGCCCGGTTCGATCTCGGCAACATGGTGCAGGCTGTGTACAACACGGCGCACGGCCGCTTCCTCGAGATCACGAGCGGCGACGCGCAGCCGCGGCAGATGTCGCGACTCGGCTCCCACGTCGACCCCGTCCTCGCGTTGTTCGCGCTCCCCTGGCTCGTGTGGCCGAGCCCCGTGATGCTTCTCGTGGGGCAAGCCGTTGTCGTGGCGACCGGCGCGTGGCCGTCCTTCAGGCTGGGCGTGCGGGTCACCCGCGACCCGGACGCCGCTGCGCTCCTCGCCGGCGCCTACCTGCTCTACCCTGCGCTGGGGTTCCTGGTGCTCAACGAGTTCCACCCGGTCGCGCTGGCGACCCCGCTGCTCCTGTGGTCGTTCCTGTGGCTGGAGGAGGGGCGATGGAGCCGTGCCGCGGTCGTTCTGGTCCTGGCGGCGGCGTGCAAGGAGACGGTGCCGCTGGTGATCGCCCTGATGGGGGCGTACTTCGCCGTGCGCAAACGCTCGCTCTGGCCGCTCCTCGTCACTTCGGCCGGTGCGGCCTGGTTCGTGGTCGCGGTGTGGGTCGTGATCCCGCACTACAGCGGCGACCAGAGCGCCTTCATCGCCCGTTATGGGGAGTACGGCAGCGGTGCCGGCGAAGTGGTCAAGACCGCGCTCTCGCGGCCTGATCAGACGATCGCGGACCTTCTCTCGGCGTCCAACCTCCGCTACTGGCTGCGGCTGCTGTGGCCGCTCGGGTTCACCCCGCTGCTCAGTCCGCTCACGCTGCTGATCACACTGCCCGAGCTCGTCTTGAACGCGCTCTCGACCACCGTGTACCAGCGCCGCATCGAGTTCCACTACACGGCGCTCGAGATCCCCTTCCTGTTCGCCGCCGCCGTTCTGGGCGTCATGCGCCTCTGGCGCCGGCTCGGCGGAGCGTCGCGGAAGACGGCCGGGCTCATGCGCGGCGAGCGTGTCCGACGCTCCACGCTCGCCCTCGCCGTTCTGCTCTGCGCACTCGCCGGCAACTACTTCCTGGGGCCGCTCCCCTTCTCCCTGCCCGGCGCGGCTTACCGCGGTGGCCACTACGCGAGGACGGCGCACAGTGCGGCCCTGGACGAGGCCGTCGCCCTCATCCCGGACGGAGCCACGGTGTCGGCCAACAACAACGCCGGTGCGCAGCTCGCCGCCCGCAGGGTCGCCTACGTCTTCCCCTTCTACACCGACGCCGACTGGGTGATCGTCGACCAGAGGCGCCCGTTCGTCTTCGACAAGGAGGATGCGGCGCAACACTCGCGAGCCCTGGGGCGGCTGGTGATGGACCCCCGGTTCGTCTCCGTCTACGCCAAAGACGGGGTCCTGCTGTTCAAGAGGGTCGGCGTTGACGACGGCGCGGGAGCGTCGGGCGCCGCGTCGCCGGACGCCGCGGCGCGTCGCTCGTTCACGAGACCCAGCTGAACACGGCGAACTTCGCCGTGAACGCGATCAGCAGCAGCACCCCGACGGCGACCACGACCCTGTGCGCGCGCGGACGGTCCCGCGTGAAGAGAGCGAGGGCGACGTACAGTGGGAAGACCGTGAGGGTGAAGCGGGGGTACGACATGAGAGGGACGTACCGGCTCGGGAAGAACAGCGGATAGGCCAGGGACACGAGCGCGAACCACGAGTAGGCGGCGGGGAGACGCCGCGCGCCGTACCAGAGCAGCGACGCGGCGGCGATCAGAAACAGCAGGTTGAGGAGGTTGGTGGCGAGGTTGGCGTACTCGGACCCTGGGCGGGGCGCCTCCCACAGCCAGCGGTAGTACTCGGCCGAGATCACCTTGCGGAGCCCCCAGACCGTCGCTGCGACCGCTTTGGTGACGGTGTAGTTCGGGGCGCCGAGGCTGCGCTCCCACTGCGCCTGGGCGCTGGAGAACGCGAGAGGCTTGCCGAACGCCAGCGCGAGGTACGTCATCCACACCAACAGGCCCTCGAACACCATCAGCAGATTGGCCACGTGCGAGTCCGTCTTCCTCAGTCGCCATCCGCGCCGGTCATAGTAGTAGTAGGCCATGGGGACGAGCAGCAGCACGCCTGTGCTCCGCGTGAGAGTCGCGAGCAGGCCCATGATGCCCGCGAGGCGCCAGCGGCCCTCGCGCGCGAACACGAAGCAGGCGAGCGTCAGCAGGAGGAACAGCGACTCCGTGTACACGGCCTGCAGGAAGAACGACAAGGGGCCGACGGCCAGGTAGATGACCGCCCGCCCGGCGATCTCCTCGTCGAAATCCTGTCGCACGAGGCGCCAGAGCAGCCAGACGCTGCCGGCGTAACACAGGAGCGAGATGATGATGCCGGTGAGCAGGAGGTTGCCGTTGAGCAGCACGCCGAGGTAACGGACCAGCATGGGGAACAGGGGGAAGAACGCCGTGCTGCCGTCTGCGTCCGCGTAGCCGCTGGTGGCGATCTTGATGTACCAGACGCCGTCCCAGTGTGCCCAGGGATTGAAGAGGGAGCCCAGCCAGCCGGAGAACACCTCGGCGCGTACCGGGAACCGCCATCCCACGGGCAGGTCGCCGATGCCGATCAGCGCAGCCGACGCGAACGCGACCGCGAAGATGAACGCTCTGCTGCCGGCGGCGACGGCGATGGCGTCCCTGAACGGGCGTCGCGTCGCAGCGCGGCTCGGGCGGTCCGTCGACGTCACGCCGGTGCGTCCGGCGACGCCCGGGGCCTCAGGGATCTGCACCGTCCTCCTCCGCGCCGACGAGGCCGTCAACCGTGAGGCGACGGAGGAGCGCCAGGCGCACATCGCTCGCGATCTCGCGCCGGTGCAGCGGATCGGCCGCCCAGACGTGCAGGCGGAGGAGTGTGCCGGCGTCGGAGACGTCCGCCAGCTCCACGCCGGCCTCCGTACCCGCCGGCGCCGGCGCCAGCGTCTCGCCGACCTCGCGCATGGTCTCCATGATGCGCTCGACATCGGCGCCGAGCGGGAGTGCAAGGTCCACGGTGATCGCGCAACCGGACGAGTCCAAGGAGTAGTTGTGGACCGCCTTCATGGCGAAGGCCTCGTTGGGGAGGACCACCCGGCGCCCGTCGGGGCTGCGGATATACGTGTACAAGAGCGAGATCTTCTCGACGGTGCCGAACTCGCCGTCCACGCTGATGAAGTCGTTGAGCCGGACCGGCTGCGAGAAGGCGATCATGACGCCGCTCACGAGATTGGCGATCGGCGCGCGCGCGGCGATGCCGATCACGCCGGCGACGATCGCTGCCGAGGCGAGCATCGCTCGCGCCAGCGTGTCGACCTGCGGGATCTGGACGAGCGCGATCCCCGCGCCCACGAACACGATGCCGAAGAAGACGAGGCGACGGATCATCACGTAGCGGGTGCGGTCGGCCCGGTCGGGGGTCTTCCCGAGGAGCTTCAACATGGCCCGGTCGCGGCGGGCGAGGGCGTAGTCCACGACGCGTGCGACGACCACCGCGATGACGACGTAGATGAGCGCCTTGAACCAATCCGACTCATGGATCGCGGTGGCGACCGGGGTCATCTCCCTCCTCCGTGGACGTGCGCCCTGCTCATGGCGCCGGATCGGGTGAGGCCGTCGCGTCCGGGACCGGGCTGATCTCGCCGGCGGTGAGGTCGTCCCGCACGTCGTACAGCAAACGCCCGCTCCGGTAATCGAGCAGAGCGACGACGATCCCGCCGCCGTCTGTGAGCGTGGCCACCTCCCCCCGGACCTGCCAGATGAAGCGGTACGAGGGGACGACGCTCGTCGTCAGCGTCCGGCCGTCGACAGACTGCGTGAAGGTGTACGGTCGCCCGCTGCTCACGAACAGCAGCTGGACCTCGCGGGGGTCGATCACGGTGCCCCGGTAGATCCAGTCGGCTTTGCGCAGCGCCATGCCGGACGTCTTGAGCACCGAGTCGCCGGGTACCGCCAGGGCGGCATAGGCGAACCTCCAGCCACGCCACGGCCGCGTGATGTACTGCCCGCGTTGTCCCGGAGCGGTGTAGCGGAAGGCGAGGAAGCCCGGGAGCACGAAGACCACGAGCGCAGCGACCACGGTCCCGACGGCGAGGAAGCGTCTGTCGCGAAGGTGGATCATGGGCGGCCTCGGACGGGTCGTTCCGCCGGTCGGGGACGTCAGGCCGAGGCCGACGCGCTCAGGGTCGTCCCGTCAGCCAGGACGTCGGTGTGGGGGAACACCCGGCGGGCGGCGTCGCGCAGCGACCGGTACGAGCCGCCCTCACCCAGCGGGTTCAGGTGGACCAGGACGAGACGGCCGACGCCGGCCTGTCCGGCCAACCCCGCGACGGCGCTCGCCTCACTGTGGGCGGCATACCCGGGACGGAGCTGCTCCGGGACCTTCTCGAGCGCCGGGTCGTCGGCCCAGTACCATGCTTCATGCAACCAGAGGCCGACGCCGCGTGCGTAGTCCACCGCCTCGGGGTCGGGCGGCGTGTCGGTGGCGATGACCAGTTCATCGTCCAGACGGAAGGAGACGCTCGTGTCCGTGTGGTGCTGGGGGCGCAGACGGACCACGTGGCCCGCCACCTCGTTCTCGCGGCCGGCCGGCCGTACGCGCACGTTGCCCATGTCCGCGAGGTCCACGGGATTGTACGGCCGCCGCACGAGCTCCGACACGGCGGCCACGGGGTCCACGCCGGTCAGCTCCGCCGCCGGCGGGCGGAGGACGACGTCGCACGCGGGGAACACCCCCGAGAGATAGGCCAGCCCGCAGACGTGGTCGAGGTGGTAGTGGCTGAGGAAGAGATGTACCTCGGCCACTCCCGTCAGCAGCCCGGCGTGCTCGGGATCGAGCAGGCGGCGCAAGCCGGTGCCCGCATCGAAGACGAGGAGGGTCGGCCCTTCCCGCACCGCGAAGCACGTGGTCTCACGCGCGTCGCGGGGCAGCCACCCCATCGTGCCCAGCAGTGTGACGTCCATCTGTCCTCCGGTCTCTCTCACCAGTCGCCGGGTGCGCAGCCCGGCGTGAGCGGCGGTGCAGGCGCGTCCGGGGCTGCACAGGTCATCTTACGTCGCCCCATCGTGCGCGCTCAGGCGTCCTGCTCGCCGTCAGTCCACGACCGGCCGGCCCAGTGCATCCGCCGCGCGTCGCACCATCTCCCGCTCGTTCGGATATGTCATCAGTCTCAGTGCCTGTCCCAGGCGCACCCAGCGGGCGACGCTCACCTCGTGGTCGTGCAGCGCGGTGTCCCCGCCGGTGGCGCGCACCAGGAAGTAGTGCACGGTCTTGTGGACACGACCTCCCTGGACACGCGAGTAGAACGAGTAATCGATGCTTCCCAGCGGCTGCTCCACCACGCCGACCAGACCGGTCTCCTCCGCGACCTCGCGGAGGGCGGTCTGCTCCAGGGTCTCGCCCTCCTCGACACCGCCTTTTGGGAGGCCCCACACGGAGCGGCCCATGGGGCGGATGAGGCAGACTTCGACGCCGCCGTCCATGCGAACGACGACGCCCCCGGCTGATGTGCGCTCGACAGGTTCGGGCATGCTCACGGGATGCCCGCCTCGAGGCGGGCGATCAGTCTGCGCTCAGTATACCGTCTGTGCGGCGGCGTCCGCGGTCGCGCGGCGTTGGCGGCGCGGCAGGGCGTGTGCAGGCAGTCGCCTCCGCCGCTTCGCGCGTCTGGATTGCAGCGCCGCGCGTCCGGCTCGACGGGCATCGACCGCTTCTTGGAGGGTAGAATGCGCTAAGAGTCGCCTTAGCGTCGTCGCCGTCGCGGAGTGTCCGCCTGTGGAAGAGATCAGCCACATCGGAGCGATCGATACCGTGCGCGTCCTCGCGAACGCCGAGCGCCTGCGCCTGCTGCGACTGCTCATGCGCGGGCCGGCGACGTTGACGCAGCTGGGAGCTGTGGTCGGCCATCATCCGGCCTGGGTGCGACATCACGTCGTCAGCCTCGAGCAGGCCGGACTGGTCGAGCTTGTCGAGACCCGACCTACCAAGGGCTATGTGGAGAAGTTCTATTGCGCCACCGCACGCGCGTACGCCGTCGACTTCGTGGTCCTGCCGGAGGAGGGCGAGCGCGGTCTGCTCGTGATCGTCGGCAGCGACGATCTCGCCCTCGATCTCCTGGCGCGGCGTCTGCGTGAACGCGAAGAAGGCCCTGAGGTGATCACGATGGCGATGGGCAGCCTGGAGGGTCTCATCGCCCTGCGGCACGGCGTCGGCCACGTGGCGGGCTGCCATCTCTTCGACGCCGAGACCGGCGACTTCAACCGGACCTATGCGCGGGCGCTCTTCCCCGGCCGCGACTTGATGATCGTCACGCTCGCGCATCGGCAGCAGGGTCTCATCGTCCCCGCCGGCAATCCGCGCGGGCTGAGGGACCTGGCCGGGGCGGTCGCCGGCGGCGCCCGCATCGTGAACCGCAACCGCGGCTCTGGGACGCGGGTGTGGCTCGACCGGCTGCTGGCCGGCGCCGACGTCGACCCGCTGTGCGTCGCCGGATACGAGACAGAGGTGATGACCCACGACGCGGCGGCGCGGATGGTGGCTGAGGGTGCGGCCGACGTCGCGCTCGGCATCCGGCCGGCCGCCGCGGCCCACGGTCTCGACTTCGTGCCTGTCCTCGAAGAGCGTTACGACCTGGTCACTCCGCGGGAGTACTACGAGAGCGCGGTGCTCGCCCCGCTGCTGGACCTGCTTCGCGACGACGCGTTCAAGCAGGCGATCGTCGACCTCGGAGGCTACGTCACGCGTGACACGGGGACCGCGGCGCCGGTGTGGTGACGGACCCGACGCGGTCGACTCCACGACATCGTCCATGTCCAACGGGCCGCCGCCGGCAAGGCGGGGTCGGGAGGAGGAACCGAAGATGCACCGTTTGACCACGACAGCTTCACGACGCCGGAGCCATCGGCGGGTCCTCCTGGTCCTGCTCGCAGCGCTGCTGCTGCTCGCGCTGGCCCAGGCCGCGCCGGCGCCCGCGGCCAGCGAATACGTTGGCGGGCCGGCCGTCGACAACCAGGGCAGGACGGACTACCCGCTGTACATCGCCAACGACCACACCGTGTACGCCCTGCGCTTCACGGCCGCGGCCGGGACGCTGCTGGACAAGGACGGGGCGCCGGTCACCACGCCCGGGGCGGGGTATTACGTGAAGGTCCGTATCAGCCCGACGGCGACGCCCTCGGGCGGCGCCAGCCGCGGGTTCACGTGGAACCCCGTCACGCGGCAGTGGGTCCAGGAGCGCGCTGACTGGGACGAGTTCCCGGTGGTCACGACCGGCGCCGGCGGCGCCATCACCACCGGCAACACGTGGACGTACTTCAAGTTCGGCGACACGACGAAGCCCGCCGCGCTGGACTCCTCGACGTGGTACATCGTGGTCTCGCTGCAACCGACGGACGGCGGGTCCGGGACGACCCAGAACAACGCCGATCCCCCCGCGGTCGAGATCATCGACATGACCGGCGGCCTCAGGCCGGGCGAGATCAGGGCGGCGTTCCGCGTCCACAACGGAATGCCCACCGGCGCCTCTGCGGACAAGCGCGTCGAGGCCACCGCCGCGAGCGACACTGCGGTCTGGGCGATCTCCCGCACGCAGGCCAACGGCGTCGCGCAAGGTTACGGCACCGTCGCCGCCGGCGACTTCCAGCTGGCGGTGCCCGTGGGCCTGGCGTTCGACGTCAAGATCCAGAACGCTATCTGGCCTGACCCAGCCCCCAGTTTCACCGGGAGTGTGGCGGATGTGGACATCGCGCTCGGAGCGGACGACGTGACGCCCCCGGCCGCACCGGCGTCCCTCACGGCCACGGCCGCTGACGGCGCGGCGGAGCTCTCGTGGTCGGCCGTCGCCGATGCCGAGAAGTACGTCGTCTATCAGTGGCAGGCGGCGACGCCGGTCGGTGGCAGGACCAACTACACCCCGCACCATGTCGCGGTCGCCGAGGTCGACGGAGAGGCACGGTCTTGTACCGTCGCCGGCCTGGCCAATGGATCCGAGTACTTCTTCGAGATCCGCGCCCGGGACGCCGCCACGAACACCGGCCCGCCCAGTGCCGCGGTGGCCGTCACTCCCAATGTCGCCACGCAACTCACGCTGGCAGCCTCGGCCAATGTCGTGAAGTGGGGCGGCCGCGCCACGTTGAGCGGCGAGCTCACCAGTGACGAGCCGTTCGCGTCCACGCCTGTGGTCCGCCTGGAGCGATCCTTCAACGGCTCCACCTGGGATCTCCTCACGACGATCGACCCTACGGCTCCCTACGCTGTCGGGACGGCCGTGAAACCGCAGCGTAAGACGATGTACAGGCTCGTGTTCACGGGCGACGCAACGCATCTCGGCGCCACGAGCAACGTCGTCACGGTGACGCCCAAGGTCAAGCTGGGCAAGCCAGTGGCCCCCGCCCGGGTGAAGCAGGGCAGGAAGTTCAGGGTGTACGGCGGCCTCGTCCCGAAGGCGAAGGTCGGCAGTCACGCGGTCAGGATCAAGTGCTATCAGAAGAAGGCCGGCGTCTGGAGGCTCAAGAAGACGGTCACGACCACCAACAGGAACCACGGGAAACAGTCGCGTTACGTGCGCAGCTTCGCCCTGCCCTTGCGAGGGACCTGGAAGCTGGTGGCGTACGCGCCCAAGTCGGCCAAGTACGCGGCCACCACTTCCGGCGCCAGGATCCTGAGGGTCCAGTGACGGACGCGAGCGGGTCATGTCTGCCGGATCCTCCCCCGCCGGCCGTCGTGGCGGGCCGGTCATCCTCCTCGCCGCCGCCGCAGTCATCGTGGCCGTCGTCGTCGCGGCGTGGGTCCTGCAGGCGGGATCGGGCGGGGAGGACGTCCCGCCGGCCGGCGGCTCGCCCTCCGGCTACAGCGTGACGGTGAGGAAGGGCGGCGAGGTGCGAGGCCACTACGACCTCGCCGCCCTGCGCGCCCTGCCGCAGGCGACTGTGGTGATCGACGGGAAGGAGCAGGAAGGCCCCCTGCTCCGCACCCTCCTCGAGGACGCCGGGATCGACCGGGTCGCCGGCGTCTCGGTCGTCGGGGCCGGCGTCCGCGACGGCGGACGGCTCGAGCTGACGGCAGCTCAGGTCGACCGCGGTGTCCAGCTGGATTTCAGCCGGCGCGGGACGGTCAAGGTGTGCGCGCCGTGGCTCGACCGCAGCGAATGGGTCCGGGATGTGATCTCGATCGATGCCGAGTGAGATGACGGGACGTCAGCCCTACGTCTGGTCGCTGACCCTGCGCGACCTCCTGCTGATCGCGCTGATCGCGGCCTTGTGCATGCTCGCCAAGCAGGTGCTGCGCATGCCCATCCACGTGCCGGGACATTCCGGCGTCCTCTGGGTGGCCCTCTTCGTGGTCTGCCGCGGCCTCGTGGACAAGCGGGGCGTCGGCCCGCTGCTCGGCCTGGTCGCCGGACTGCTGGCGCAGTTCGCCGGCTTCGGGCATCAAGGCCCGCTCGAGTGGGCCAAGTGGCTCACGGCCGGCGTCATCCTGGAGCTGCTCGTCCTCTCCATACCCGGGGATCTGCGCGCCTGGGGCAAGGCGGCCGTGGTCGGCGCAGGGCTTCACCTGGGCAAGCTCGCCGCACTCACGTTCGCCGGACTCGTCCTCAGGGTGCCGGTCGCGCTGCTGCTGCTCGGTCTGGGATGGTCGGCCACCACCCACGCGCTGTTCGGCGCTCTCGGCGGCGTTCTCGGGGCTCTGGCGCTGCGGGAGCTGCGCAGGGTGCCGTTCCTCGACGCGCAGGCGAGAGGAGGATGATGCTCGGGACTGCCAGGTCCGCCCTCGTCGTCGCCATGGCGGTCGTGGCGTTCGTCTCGCTGCCGCCGCCGGCCAGGGCGGCCGTCCGTTGGGTCACCCGGCAGGGGACCGCGGGAGAGCCGTTCACGTTCACCGCCCTCCCCGACGCGCTGGAGATCTATGAGGCCGGGGAGCAGGCGCAGAACCTCCGCCTCGCCCTCGTCGGCGTAGAGCGCGTCAATGCCCGGTCGCCGGTGTACTCAGGCAGGGTGCCGGACCCGCGTAGCATCCAGGTGCTGCCCAACGGCAACCTGCTCTTCGCCGACCGTACGTACCCGATGGTCGCGGAGGTGACGCGCGCCGGGGAGGAGGTCTGGTCGTATCGACAGAGTGACGACGCGGCCCTGTCGCGCCCGTTCTCGGCGCAGCGGTTCACGCGCCAGGGCGTCTCGGCCACGCTCATCGTCGACAGGCAGGAGGCCTACCGCGTGTTCGCGGTCGACGGGCAGAAGCGGGTGATCTGGCAGTACGGCGTGACCGGCGAGCGGGGCCTCACGGTGAATCATCTCGTGGATCCCTTCTACGCCATGTATTCGCCTGAGGCGGACACCGTGCTCATCACGGACAACAACGGCGCCAACCGGGTGATCGAGGTCCGGTGGGGCGACTACCGGGCGGGCGCCCCCGACAACGGGTTCGACGAGCAGAGCATCGTCTGGAGCTACGGTGAACCCGGTGTGAGGGGGTCAGGCCCCGGGCTGCTCGAGAAGCCGCACTGTGCGCAGAGGCTGGCGGACGGCAACGTCCTCATCACCGACGCCGATGCCGCTCGTGTGATCGAGGTGGACCGGGCCAGCAAGCGGATCGTCTGGCAGTACGGCGACACCGATGAGCCCGGTCCGGGGCCGGGGCGCCTGCAGGACCCCAACCATGCGGTGCGTCTGTCTGACGGCCATACTCTCATCACGGAGACCGGAGGCGGGCGGGTGCTGCGCGTGGACCGGGGCGAGAACGTGGTCAAGCAGTACGACGTCAGGACGGCCGGCCGGCCGGCCGGTCAGGGCACGGGCGATCCCGACCCGCGCGCGGCCGCGTACACCAGGGACGGACTCCTGGCAGTGGCGGAGTCGCAGTTCCAGCAGATCGTCCTCCTCGGGCACGCGACCGAGGGGCGCGCGGAGTCGCCGCCGCTCGACGCCGGTCCCGCCGGGAAGGCCAAGGCGTTCCAGAGCCTGACATGGCAGGGCGATACCGGGCCGGCCGGCACGAGGATCGCCGTCGATTATCAGGTCGACGACGGCCCGTGGCGGGCCTGCGTGTTCACGTCAGGCCTGCGCCGGTTCGACTTCCCCGCCGGGACGGTCGGCAAGACGATCCGGTATCGGGTGACGCTCGGCACGGCCGACCGCGGGCGGACCCCCGTCCTCGACGCCGTCGTCATCCAGGCGATCAAGCCGAAGACCGGCGGCGCCGGAGGTGGCGGGGGCGGCGCCGCGGGCGGCAGCGGCAATTCCGGGCAGACCGGCACGTACACCTACCCGCCGGCCGCGCAGGGCGGGACGGGGACGTCGGGGACCGGAACGGGCTCCGGCACGCACGGGGCGGGCAGCGGGGCGGGCGTCTCCGGCAGCGGCAGCGGAGCGAGCGGCGCCGGCGCCGGCGCGAGTGCTGCCGCGGGACCTCCGGACGTGCCGGTCGACTCCGTCGGGAGCGGACCGGCGCATCCGGTGCAGGGCTTCGAGGTCCAGGGCGAGGAGGGTGTGAGCGGGGTGCCGTTGCGCGCCGAGAAGGGCGCCCACGCGCCCGCGCCCGAACGCCCCGGTGCGCCTGTCCCGCTGCTGGCGCTCGCCGTCGCCGGCCTGGTCGTCGTGGCCGCGTTCTTCGGGCCATGGCCGGTGGTGGCGGCGGAACTGAGGCGCCTGACGGGGTTCGACCACACGCGGCCGACCGGCACGTTCCCGTTCCGTCTGCTGGGGAAGTGAGCGCGGGAGCGCGCGCCCCGATGCTCACAGCGCGGCGCCCGTCGCCTCCCAGTCGCGATAGAGATCGGCGTAGCGGCCCTCGGCGGCGATGAGGCCCGCGTGCGTGCCCCGCTCCAGGATGCGGCCGTCGTCCACCACCACGATCTCGTCCGCGTACCGCACCGTGCTCAGGCGGTGGGCGACGATGACACTGGTACGCCCGCTGAACAGGACCTCCATGGCGCGCTCGATGCGGCGCTCGCTCTCGGCGTCGACGCTGCTCGTGGCCTCGTCGAGGATGAGGATACGCGGGTCGGCGAGCAGCGCCCGGGCGAGGCTGATGAGTTGCCGTTGACCCGTGCTGAGCCCGGAGCCGCCCTCCTGGACCTCGGTCTCGTAGCCGTCGGGCAGCCCCTCGACGAAGTCGTGGACGCCGACGATCCTGGCCACGCGCTTGACCTCGTCGTCTCCGGCGGACGGTCGTGCGAAGCGGATGTTGTCGAGGATCGAGCCGCTGAAAAGGAACGCCTCCTGCGGCACCACGGCCAGCTGCTCGCGCAGTGACCGCTGTGTCACGGCCCGGAGGTCATGGCCGTCGATGAGCACGCTGCCCGCCTGCGGGTCGTAGAAGCGCGCCAGCAGCTTCACGAGCGTCGACTTGCCGGCGCCGGTGGCGCCGACGAGTGCCACCGTCCTTCCGGCGGGGATGACCAGGCTCACGGCGTGAAGCACCGGCGAGTCCGGGACATAGCCGAAACTCACGTCGCGCAGCTCCACCTCGCCGTGCGCGTCAGGCAGGTCGATCGCGTCGGGAGCGTCTTGCATGTCCGGCGCCGTGTCCAGCACCGTGTAGATCTTCTGGACCGCGGCCATCGAGGCCTGGAACGTGTTGTAGAGCTGACTCAGTTGCTGCAACGGGTCGAAGAAGCTGTCGAGGTAGGCGATGAACGCGACCAGGACGCCGATCTGGAGAGCGTCGCCGCCGATCAGATGGCCGCCGTACCAGAGGACGATGACGACGGCGGCCGTCGACATGAACTCCACGAACGGGAAGAAGACGCCGCTCTGCACGACGGTGCGGTAGTTGACGTCGCGGTACGCGCCGCTGACCTCCGTGAGGCGGTCGTAGTCGCTGTGTTCGCGACGGAACATCTGGAGCACGCGCACGCCCGAGATGGACTCCTGCAGGTGGGCGCTCACGTCCCCAATCCTGTTGCGTACCAAGGCATAGGCCCGGGCCGAGCGGCTGCGGAACCAGAGCGTGGCGACGATGAGGAAGGGCATCACGCTGAGTGTCGCCAGGGCGAGGCGCCAATCGAGGACGACGAGGAGGACGACGGCGCCGGCGAAGGTGAGCGAGTTGGTGACCAGCGTGGTGACGCCGTCGGTGACGAGCTGGTCGATGGCGTCGACGTCGTTGGTCAGACGACTCACGATCCAGCCGGTCTTCTGCCGGCTGAAGAAGTCCAGGCTCAGCTTCTGGAGATGGGCGAAGAGCTGTCGGCGCAGGTCGTAGATCACGTGCTCGCCGACCCAGCTCGTGAGGTACGTCTGCAGGTAGCTCGCTCCCAGGTTGACGAGCGACACGGCGAGATAGGCGAGGATGACCCGGCCGAGGACGGCCATGTCCCGCGCCTGGATGCCGTCGTCGATGGCCACCTTGAGAAGGTAGGGCACGGCGAGCGTCGAGCCGGTGACCACGATCATGGCGACGATGCTGGACACGGCACGCCCCCGATACGGGTAGGCGAGACGGGCCAGCCGCGTAAGCTCGAGCTCGCGAGCGAGGTGCAGGAACGCGCGCCAGCCGCGCATCTCCTCGAAGCTCGCGCCGACGCCGTGTGTACTGCCGGTGTGACGGGAGGCGGCAGGCATCAGGCCACGCCTCCCACGGCTGCCCCGGCGGCGTCCGTCGTCTCGTCGCCGCCGGCGTCGTCGAGGCAGCAGCCGTGGCGCTCGGCGTCCCCGAACATCTGCGCGTACAGACCCCCGGCGGCCATCAGTCGCTCATGGCTGCCCTGTTCTTCGATCCGCCCACGATCGAGGACGACCACCTCCTCGGCCAGGGAGATCGTGCTCGGACGGTGGGCGATGATGAAGGTGGTGCGTCCGCGCATGACCTCCCTGAGGGCCGTCCGGATGCGGGACTCTGTCTCCGCGTCCACACTGCTCGTCGCGTCGTCGAGGATGAGGATGCGCGGGTCCATGACGAGCGCCCGTGCGATGGCGATGCGCTGGCGCTGGCCGCCGCTGAGGGTGAAGCCGCGCTCCCCGACGACCGTCTCATAGGCGTCGGGCAGGGCCTCGATGAAGTCGTCCGCCTGGGCCGTCCGGGCGGCCGCGCGCACCTCCTCCTCCGAGGCATCGGGCTTGCCGAAGCGGATGTTCTCAGCGATGGAGGTGCTGAAGAGGAACGGATCCTGGGTGACGACCCCGATGTGCCGCCTCAGGTCGGCGAGCTGGAGGTCGCGCACGTCCTGGCCGTCGACGCGGACGCTCCCCTCGCCGGGGTCGTAGAAGCGCGGCACGAGGTTCGTGAGCGTGGTCTTGCCGCAGCCCGTGTGGCCGACCAGCGCGACGGTGCGGCCGGCCGGGACCGAGAGGGTCACGCCGCGCAGCACGGGACGGTCGCCGTAGCTGAACCAGACGCCGTCGAAGTCGACTGCGCCGAGGGGGCTCGAGGACAGGTCGGCGCCGGTCTCCGGTGCGCTCGCCGTGCCCTTCGCCGGGCCGGCGCCGCGGAGCGGACGCGCGTCGGGCTTCTCGTGCATCTCGAGCGGCGCGTCGAGGATCTCGTAGACCCGCTCCCCGCTGGCGATTGCCCGTTGCGCGAGACCGGTGAGCCAGCCGATCACCCGTGCCGGCGAGACCAGCATCATCAGGTAGCTGTAGAAGGCGACCAGGGCGCCGAGGCTGAGCCCGCCGTCGACCACCTGCCGGCCGCCGTAGTAGAGGAGGAACGCGACCGCGAGGTTGGGGATGAAGGCGATCAGCGGGATGTAGACGGCCCGCGTGCGCGCCGCCGCCACGCTCGCCTCGAACACCCGGTAGCTCCGGTCGCTGAACCTCGCGAGCTCGTCGTCCTCGCGTGCGAAGATCCGCACGATCCGGCTGCCGACCACGTTCTCTTCGGCCGTGGCGGTCACGTCCGCGATGCGCTGCTGCACGTCTTTGAGGATGGGGTTGAGCCGCCGGCTGAAGCGCAGGGTCACCAGCAGGAGGAACGGCAGGAACGTCAGCGAGAGCAGCGCCAGCCGCCAGTCCATGATCACGAGGATCACGGCGATGGCGGCCATCATCGCGATGTTGGTGACGAAGAACACGAGGCCGTAGCCGAGGAACATGCGCACGTTCTGGATGTCGCTCATGGCCCGGCTCATGAGCTGGCCTGTCGGCCAGCGGTCGAAGTAGGCGAACGGCTGGCGCAGGAGGTGGGCCCACATCCGGTTGCGCAGGTCGTACTCGATGGCGAGGCTCACCTTGCCGCTGGCGAGACGGCGGCCCACGCCGACCGCGAAGCGTACGGCGGCGACGCCGAGGAGGGCGAGCCCGTAGGTCACCAGCAGTCCGGGCCTGCCTCCCAGCAACGCGTTGTTGATGGTCAGTTGGATGACGCGCGGCACCACCAGGCCGAGGCCCATCTGGGCGAAGGCGAGGACGAAGCTCAGCGCCGTCAGCCACTTGTAGCCGCCGAGGAGCTCGAGGATGCGCCGGATGGTGTCCATCTGGCCCTGAGCTTACCCTGAGCACGTGCGAGTCGTCGGTGCGCCATGCTCGGCGCGCCGCTGACGGGATCCACGCGGCGTCGCTCGCGCTCCCGCGACGGGCTTGCGCTCGGGCAAGGCCGCGCGGACAGACTTATTCGGACGCTCGTGGTCCCCTTCCTTGCTCCGTCGCCCTCCATCGTGATACTTGGCGCAGGTATTTCCTCAACTTACTTGGTTGACGCGCCCCGGCGCCGGGTCGTAGGGTGATGCCCCTGGGGAGGGACCCAGCGTTCTTGCGGACGCACACGACGGACTTACGGCGCAGAGGGAGGACCTATGTCTGACGAGCTATTCGAGCAGATGAAGCAGAGCGTCATCGACGGCGAGGTCGAGGACGCCGAGCGTCTCGCCCAGGAGGGCCTCGACGCCGGCATCCCCGCCGGCGACGTGCTCGACAAGGGCTTCGTGAAGGGCATCGAGGAGGTCGGCGACCTCTTCGGCCGGGGCGAGTTCTTCCTCCCCGAGCTGGTCCAGGGGGCCGAGGCGATGAAGGCCGCCG
>Ga0255341_1004009_pt1 | contig 15884 bp, 16 predicted proteins | sample wastewater_treat_8_FD_192418 | JGI IMG/M metagenome (GOLD analysis project Ga0255341, IMG submission 192418) | Wastewater microbial communities from Lulu Island WWTP, Vancouver, Canada - plant12 | ecosystem: Engineered > WWTP > Wastewater > Unclassified | place: Canada: Vancouver, British...
CCAAAAATAATGAAAAACAACAATTTACCCGCATAAAAAATCCACTCCTTTTAGAAAAATCACTAAATTTTCTAAACGGGATGGATTTTAATCTTACAAAGTGGATTTTTCTTTTTCATTTAACCATTTTAATTTTCTATAATCCGTCTCCAAATTTTAAGCTTCTACAAAAATATATATTAAATACGATTAATCTTTTACATTTATCTATCGCAAAATTCCGGTAAAGCGTTCGTTATTTTGCTCTGCTAAATGTAAGATTAATAACGTATTTAGTATAGTTCATTTTATGACAAATAAAACATCATATTTGTCATTATAATTTGACATTTGTCCAATTCCATGCAAAAAGCTTCTCAGCTGCATTTTTGACACAGCTAAGAAGCTTTTTATAGTTTAAATTATTTAATTTCGCAAGTTGCTCCAACTTCTTTGAACTTAGCTTCGATTGATGCAGCTTCATCCTTAGCAACATTTTCTTTTATTGGCTTTGGAGCACCGTCAACGAGGTCTTTAGCTTCTTTCAAGCCTAAGCCTGTTACTTCTCTAACAACTTTGATAACCTTTATTTTGTCTGCTCCAACATCCTTCAATATTACAGTGAACTCAGTCTTTTCTTCTGCTGCAGGAGCTGCTCCACCAGCTGCTGGTGCTGCTCCGCCTACCACTACAGGAGCTGCTGCTGATACGCCGAACTCTTCTTCCAATGCTTTAACTAAATCAGCCAATTCCAATACTGTTAACGCCTTAACATCTTCAATTAATTTTGTAACTTTTTCACTAGCCATTTTAATAACCCTCCGTTATTTTCATATACTTTAAATTTTTAATATTTAATAATTTTTAAATCAAGCACTTATCAAGCACTTTGCTTTTTTTCTGCAATAGCGTTCAATACTATTGCCAAACCTCTCAAGTTTCCGTTCAATACATTTACCAAACCGGAAATCGGAGCATTGAATCCGCCGAGAACCTTTGCAATAAGAACTTCTTTTGATGGAAGCTCTGCAAGCTGTTTTATGCCGTTTACGTCAATTACCTTGCCGTCTACAACACCCACCTTCAATTCAAGCTTTTCAAATTTCTTTGCATACTCTGCCAATACCTTCGCAGGAGCAACAGGATCAGTGTTGCACATAGCTATTGAAGTAGGACCGTTTAAGTGTTCATCTATACCCTCGATGCCGTTTTCCTTTAATGCAAATTTAGTCAATGTATTTTTAACAACTCTGTACTCAACACCTGCTTTTCTCAAAGCATTTCTAAGTTCAGTGTCCTGCTCAACTGTGAGTCCTCTATAATCAGCGAGTATGATTGATTGAGCTTCCTTTACTTTTCCGGAAAGTTCTTGAACGACTTCCTTCTTATGGGCTAATATTTTTTCACTTGGCACTTTTTTACACCTCCTTTATGCTTTCCTAAAACCATATAAATAACTAAACCCTCGTACGAGCATAGACATACGAGGGCATTAAAATCATTTTCTTTTAAACCTCGGTAGGAAGGATAACCCTGTTATGCCTAACGGCTCCTACTGTCTATGGTACAATATTCAGTTTATTTAAAATTATAATAATTTTCTTATTCAGTAACCTTTGCAGGATTAACTTTTATGCCAGGGCCCATTGTTGATGTAACAACAACACTCTTTAAGTACTGTCCCTTAGCAGCTGCTGGTTTCGCTTTAACAACTGCATCCAACAATGTACGGAAGTTGTCAGCCAACTTATCAATGGTGAATGACGCCTTTCCTATTGGGCAGTGAATTATGTTTGTTTTATCAAGCCTGTATTCAATCTTACCGGCTTTGATATCAGCTATTGCCTTAGCAACATCCATGGAAACTGTTCCAGCTTTTGGGTTTGGCATAAGTCCTTTAGGACCAAGCACCTTACCAAGTCTACCAACAACACCCATCATATCAGGAGTTGCAACAACTACATCATATTCGAACCAGTTTTCATTTTGTATTTTTGGAATAAGCTCTTCTGCTCCGACGAAATCAGCTCCAGCTTGTTCTGCTTCCTTAGCCTTATCGCCTTTTGCAAAAACAAGAACTCTCACTTTTTTACCAGTACCATGGGGAAGAACAACCGCTCCTCTAACCTGCTGGTCAGCGTGTCTTGAATCAACACCAAGCTTTATGTGAACTTCGACAGTTTCATCAAACTTAGCCTTTGCAGTCTGCTTAGTAAGATCCAATGCTTCAGATGGATCATAAAGTTTGAATCTGTCTACAAGCTTCGAACTTTCTTTGTATTTCTTTCCTCTCTTCATTATTATCCTCTCCTTCGTGGTAAATTTTCGGGAAATCTAATTCCCTCCCACCTTGGACAATCAATGTCCAATTGTAACTACAACATGAGTACTAAGTTTATATTAATCTTCTACTGTTATACCCATACTTCTAGCTGTACCTGCAATCATACTCATAGCTGCTTCAACGCTTGCTGCATTGAGGTCAGGCATTTTTAATTCTGCTATCTTCCTTACTTCGTCCTTTGAAATCTTTGCAACTTTTTCCCTATTTGGCTTACCTGAACCGCTTTCAATTTTACAAGCTTTTTTCAATAGTACAGCCGCCGGCGGAGTCTTTGTAATAAATGAGAACGATCTATCTGCATATACTGTAATAACTACAGGAATTATCAATCCCATATCCTTTGCAGTCTTTTCGTTAAACTCTTTACAAAACCCCATAATGTTAACGCCATGCTGTCCTAATGCTGGTCCAACCGGTGGAGCCGGAGTCGCTTTACCCGCAGGAATCTGAAGTTTAATATAGCCAGTTATCTTTTTAGCCATATTATCCACCTCCCAATTATATTTTTGTGCATGTTTAGTAATGACTAAGAAACAATACTCTATGTAATTATTTCCAAGACATTTCTTAAAATAAGTGCTATCGCACTATCTATAGATAATGAACTAATAAGTTCGTTATCTTTAATAGCATCAAAGATCGATAAATCAACCGATAATACTATTATAAACTAAATTTTGCTGATTTGTACAAGCTCGAGTTCAACAGGAGTCTCTCTTCCAAACATTGATACTGCTACGCGAACTTTTCTTTTTTCCATATTTATTTCTTCAACAAGACCAATAAAATTCTCAAGTGGTCCCGAGACAACTCTTACATTATCACCGACTTCGTAGTCTACTACAGGCATAAATTCTTCAACACCCATAGCCTTAACTTCTTCGTCTGTGAGCGGAACAGGCTTAGAACCCGGACCGACAAACCCTGTCACACCTCTGGTGTTCCTAACAACATACCAGGACTCGTCCGACATAATCATTTTTACCAATACATATCCCGGGAATACTTTTTTAAGAGTAGCTTTTTTCTTACCATCCTTGATTTCAATCTGTTCTTCCATAGGAACAACAATATCAAGTATGTACTCCTGCATGCTTCTGTTTTCGACAATTTTTTCCAAATTTGCCTTAACTTTATTTTCGTATCCGGAATAAGTATGAACTACATACCATTTAGCATCTTCTGACATATCGTTACGAAGCTAAAAGCTTCATACCCTCCTCAATATTATCTTGCTCTAAAGACTATACCTGCCAACCTAAGCAAACCAAAATCTGCAAGCCATATTATAATACCTACTACCAAACAAGCTAATAATACTGTAACTGTATTATTAGTAAGCTGTTGTTTATTTGGCCAAATTACCTTCTTAAGTTCACTCTTTACGTCTTTGAAGAATCTGGTAAGGCTTTTTCGTAAATTTGACACTTTTGATTCTTTTTTTATTACCTCTTCAGCCATAAGTATATCTCCTAAAAAAATTATTTTGTTTCTTTATGGTCTGTATGCTTCCTACAGAACCTGCAGTACTTTTTCATCTCGAGTCTATCAGGATCATTCTTTTTATTCTTCATTGAATTGTAATTTCTCTGTTTACACTCTGTACATGCCAATGTTATCTTTACTCTCATTCTTAAACACCTCCAGCCTCTAGTAACGTATCTATGTAATAAATTTAATGCATAAAAAAAAAACCTATTTGCAGTGCAATCACTAATTTAACACATATTTCATTATAAGTCAAGGCTAAATTTGATATTTAATTTATTATTTTATATTATGTCTTATTTGGTCTATATATATGTCTTAGCCTTGACTTAAGGAATGATTGAAAATGCCTCATTGACAGTCGGTTCTTTGCTTTACTCCTCGATAAGCTCACTTATTGGTGCTCCTGGAGGAACTATAGGAAATACCTTGTCATCCCTGTCAATTTCAAAATTGATGACCACTGGCCTGTCACTTGACTCTAAAGCCCTATTTATTGCATCATCAACCTCTTCGGGCTTTGTTACATTAATGCCTATGGCACCGAATGCCTCTGCCAATGCAACAAAGTTTGTGCCCCTATCTATGGTCGTTGATGAGAATCTGCTGTCATAGAACAGTTCCTGCCACTGCCTTACCATACCTAAAACATGATTATTTAAAAGTGCAACGATTATAGGAACCTTATATTCAACTGCAGTAGCCAGCTCTGTCAAATTCATCCTAAAGCTTCCATCACCTGCCACATTGATAACCTTTTTATCAGGCCTGCCTATTTGAGCTCCTATACATGCACCAAGACCAAATCCCATAGTGCCCAATCCACCTGAAGAAATAAACTGCCTTTGGTTGGTATACTTATATATCTGAGCTGCCCATATCTGGTTCTGACCAACTTCCGTTGTTATTATTGCATCTCCCTTTGTAAGCTCGTATATTCTTTCAAGTATATAATGGGGCCTTAGTACACCATCATTTTGGTATCTTAATGGAAATTCCTTTTTCCATGAAATAACTTTATCTGCCCATTCTGAGCTTTTTCTTTTATCAACCTTTGATATTAGCTGTTTTAGTATTTTTTTGATATTTCCGCTTAATGGATAATGAACATCAATATTCTTGCCTATTTCTGCAGGATCAATATCAATATGCATTATCTTTGCGTCAGGAGCAAATTTCTTAACATTACTTATTACCCTGTCACTAAACCTTGCACCTATAGCGATAAACAAATCGGATTCCGATACCGCAAGGTTTGACGTTCTGGTTCCATGCATACCTGTAAGGCCTGTAAAGAGGTCATTGGTTCCAGGAAATGACCCAAGTCCCATTAAAGTATTCGCTACCGGTATTTTACACTTTTCAGAAAGCTTCAGAAGTTCCTCATTTGCATTGGCTATTGTAACTCCGCCTCCAGCCAATATAAATGGACACTTTGAAGCATTTATAGCATCCGCTGCCTTGTCTATTTCATCCTGTGTTACTCCTATAGGTCTATCAGCCACAGCCTTTGGTGTCTTTCTTTCGTACTCTCCCATCGCTGCCGTAACATCCTTGCAAATATCTACAAGCACAGGCCCCGGTCTGCCTTCCTTCGCTATATAAAATGCTTCTCTGACTATATCTGCAAGCTTCTCTACATCCTTTACTATATAATTATGCTTTGTTATTGGCATAGTTATTCCTGTAATATCAACCTCCTGGAATGAGTCCTTTCCTAAAAGGTTGGTAGCTACCTGTCCTGTTATTGCAACCATAGGAACTGAATCCATATACGCTGTAGCTATTCCTGTTACAAGGTTTGTTGCACCAGGACCTGAGGTTGCCAAACATACGCCCACCTTTCCTGTAGCCCTGGCATAGCCGTCAGCTGCATGAGAAGCCCCCTGCTCGTGAGATGTCAGTATATGCTTTATATCATCCTTTGCTTTGTACAAAGCATCATATATATTTAAAACTGCACCGCCCGGAAAACCGAATACTGTGTCAACATTATGCTCCTTCAGACATTCAACCAAAATTTGTGCACCGGTCAACTTCATTTTATTCTCCTCCCATTCTATCCGTAATTCTCTATCTATGGTAGGTTTTGGATAAGAATTCAGAATATTCTTTTTAAAATCCCGACTCCTGAATTCTGACTCCTGCCCCCCGAACTACACATTCTTACTCAAAACAGCTCCCGTACTTGCTGAACTTACCATCTTAGAATACCTTCCCAAATATCCTTTTGTTATCTTCGGAGCTGGGGCAGACCATTCTTTTAGCCTTTTTGCAATTTCCTCATCACTAAGCTCAACATCCAACTTGCCATTTATTATATCAATGCTTATGATATCACCTTCTCTGACAGCCGCAATCGGCCCGCCTTCCATTGCTTCAGGTGATGCATGGCCTATTGAAGCACCTCTTGTAGCTCCGGAAAAACGTCCATCTGTAATAAGTGCTACATCCTTATCAAGGCCCATACCTGCAATTGCCGATGTAGGTCCGAGCATTTCTCTCATACCCGGACCGCCCTTTGGTCCCTCATACCTTATGATTACTACATCGCCTTTAACTATCTTTCCGTTATATATTGCTTCAATGGCATCATCTTCAGAATCAAATACCCTTGCCGGTCCCTTGTGTACCAACATTTCCTTTGCAACCGCTGCACGCTTTACAACAGCACCATCCGGAACCATATTTCCTCTCAATATTGCTATACCGCCAGTAGTGCTATGGGGATTGTCAATGTTCTTAATTACTTCGTTATCAAGAATCTTTGCATTTTCTATATTTTCACCTACAGTTCTACCTGTAACTGTTATCAAGTCAAGATGTAAAAGATTTTTCTTTGTCAATTCCTTCATAACTGCCTGTACTCCTCCGGCAGCATAGAGATCCTGAATATGGTACGGTCCTGCTGGTGCAAGCTTGCACAGGTTCGGAACCTTATTGCTGATCTCATTTATTACATCAAGATTTATTTCCACGCCAGCTTCATTTGCTATTGCAGGTAAATGAAGCACCGAGTTTGTGGAACAACCAAGAGCCATATCTACCGCCAACGCATTTTCAAATGCCTTTAATGTCAATATGTCGGAAGGCTTAATATCTTTCTCTACAAGCTCCATTATTTTCATGCCTGCTGTTTTAGCAAGCCTGATTCTTTCTGCATATACCGCAGGTATTGTACCGTTGCCTGTAAGTCCCATTCCAAGAACCTCAGTAAGACAATTCATTGAGTTTGCAGTAAACATACCTGAACATGATCCGCATCCGGGACATGCACTGTTTTCAATATCACACAATTCTTCCTCACTGATTTTTCCTACCTTGTAAGAGCCAACTGCCTCAAAAACACTATTTAGATCCAGCTGTTTTCCATTTTTATTCAACGAAAGCATTGGCCCTCCGCTAATGACTATGGCCGGAACATTTATTCTGGCAGCTGCCATGAGCATGCCCGGAACAATCTTATCACAATTGGGTATGAACACCATACCGTCAAAGCTGTGTGCCAGTCCCATTGCTTCACAGGAATCAGCAATCAACTCTCTTGTAGCGAGAGAATACTTCATTCCCATATGTCCCATAGCAATACCGTCACATACTCCTATAGCACCAAACTCAACAGGGGTTCCACCCGCCATTCTGATACCTGCCTTAACAGCCTCGGCTATCGTGTCCAAATGTATATGGCCAGGAACTATCTCATTTTTTGAGTTTACAACACCTATTAATGGACGTCTGATTTCCTCATCAGTATAACCCATTGCTTTAAACAATGATCTGTGCGGTGCCCTTTCAATCCCTTTCTTTACAACATCACTTCTCATATTCATAATCCTCACTTTCTATCTACTATAATTTAGAATTAGCAAATAATTAACCGCTTTTAATATAGTCTTCTCTTTTGTTGTATACAATAAACATTTCACAATTAAAACAATAGCCGGGGGTAGCCTGTCCAGTTTTTTTATTAGATTTGTAGATTTATTTTTGATCTAACCGGATATCAGATCAAATATAAAATTATGCTCAAATATATATTTTGCAACAGTGGAGCTTTCCAACGCACTAAATAATCCACTGAAGCTGGGTGCAGAGCTGAATATCATTAATATGGTAAATATAATATATACCGTAAGAAAACCTTCAATGCCACCGAATGCAAACCCGCCTAATTTGTCTACCTGCTTGAAAACAGGCAATTTCGATACTTCACCAAGTATAAATTTTGCAAATATCAATAAAACTCTAACCAAAATATATAAAATGATTATACTGATAATATATAAAACAATCTTTGTCATTTCTTCACTTATGACATTATTAATATGCTCCATGTCTAAAAGCTTTGTCGGGTCGGGAAATTTGCTTTTCAATACATCCTTTAAAAATCCCGGAACATTAAGATTTTCTACCACCCTATCCGCAATGGCATCTTTAGCTCCCGAAAGATTGCTTGATTGCTGCTGGACAAGACTATCAAGTATCTTATCTTTTATTTTACCATGCAATGCTGTTCCCATTAAAAACTTAGAAACATACGGATAGAGTAAAAAAGACAGTACAAGGGAAATAACAAAAGACAGCAATTTGAATACACTCATAACAAATCCCTTGTAAACCCCAATAATTGCAAAACCTAGAACAATTCCTAATACTACCAAGTCACACCAATTCATTTTTTCCTCCTGTAAGAAAATAATACATTTTATATATTGTTTATAATCAAACTGCTCTTACATACCAGAACAGTTTTTTGCCTGTTTAAAAAATGCACCTCAGATATATTAGTCTTTGAATCAAACTTACCTAGAAGCTCTCCCTTACTGTTTATATAGTAAACTGAAGTTCCTGTATTAATTGCAATTATACCGCTAAATATTTTCATATTTTTAACTCTTACATCCATTGAATAAATTACAGTTTTCTCTCCATCATCATTTATAAGAGCTATCTCTGTTTTATTTCCTGTAATTTTTCCTGAACTGTCCATATCACTTAATGCAACAACGATGGAATCGCCTGATAATAAATCTGTGCACATGACTTTCTTATTGTCAAACTTTTTTGTCCACTTTACTTTCCCTTCACCATCGTACAAATATACATTTGAATCTCCTGCTGCCGCCAAATACCCGTTATCCAGATACTCAACAAAAGGAAAAAGTGATATATCCCCCGTATCCAAATTCACTCCATTTTTTTTACTGAAATCATGCAATTCAACAACAGCATCCGATTTAACACCGGAAGCATCAAAGCCATTAATAGCAAACTGCTTACCTGACGGTGAAACTTTAGACATGAAAATGAACTTTTTGGCTATTTTTGTATTTATTGATTGAGCTCCATTTTTATTTATTACGGTAGCCGCACCTCTGTAGCCTTTTTCCTGCCTTACTACAGACACATAACCCGCCTCATTCACATCTGCATTTATTATATTTCCATCCATTTTCCTGTCCCACTTGATTGTTTTGCCGGATAAGAGGTAAACTTCTTTTCCCTCTAAATTTGCTACCATAATATATGAACCTGCAGTCTTTACAACAGGGTTTGCAGCATATATCGGAACAACCCATTGCTCTTCCCCTTCTTCATTCATTGCTATGACTCTGTTCTTAACACATTCAATTATAAGACCTTTGCTGACAGCAAAAACATGCTTTTCATTTGTTCCGAATTCAATCTCTTTTACAATTTTATTTCCGCTTTTATTTCCATTTATATCTATTAACTCGTTAACAATATCCTTGAGACTCATGTTCTCCAAGTCCACATTTTTGCTTTTCAAATACATAAATAATGAAGTAGCAATAACCGCTAAAACCAGTATCACAAAAACAATCAAATTCCTAAGCCTGAAGCTGCGGCTACTTTGCTCATCATGTTCATCCTTACTCACTTTTTCATTTTCGGAATATTTCATAATCTGTTTCTCCGATTTTCTTTTGTATTAATTCAAGGTTATAAGTTAATAACTTCTAATAACTTTACTATTTTACCATATCTTCGTTATGATTAAATAAAAAATCATCATATTTCTTGCATTTATCTGTAGTCAAATGTAAGAAATAAATATTGATTTCCATGTATAAATTATACAATCAGTCTTTAGTTAATCTTTTTATCTCTCTTTAGCTCCTGGAATATTATGGCAAAAACCATAAACAGACCAATATAGCCAAAAAATGTATACAGGGAGGCTATGAGGTTTGCAAAACCGAAGCATGAAACAGGTATTATTAATAAACATGTCATAACTGTGATTGCCTTCCTGTTTATTTTTATCTTGCTTCTAATCCTGTCAACCAAACAAAAGCCTGATGTAACAGCTGTTGAAAACATCGCCAGCCACAATATAAAGGTATAAATACTGGTAAAGTATGTACCGTATTTCTCCATAACGCTTAATACGGGAAATTCCTTCCCCGAAACTTCCTGATAAAAAACGTTGATAACTGTATTTAACAGCAATGCAACTGCACATAATGACAACCCTCCGATAATTCCTCCTAAAAACCCTACCTTTCTTGTTTTCAAGTAAGGAAGCATATGGGACATTACAACAACTGACGATATACTGTTATAGCTAACATATATGAGGGAAGATAAAAACCAGTTATTTGTAATACCTTTTAATGTACCTGCCATATTAAATACCGATGTATCTTTAAATATTATAACATAAAAACCTGTAAATACTATTCCAAGAATAAGGACAGGAGTTATCAAACTGCTTAATGCAACCACACCCCTTATATCCGTAAGCATTAAGAGCATACAAACAAAAGCCATTATTGCCGCTCCAACTGCCAAATGTACATTTAGCTTTTCGGATAAAATACTTCCAAGTCCAGCTACCATAATGCTTAATACCGAAAACATAAAAAGGGTCACCACTATATCCATAACCTTACCAAAAAACCAGCCTACAGTTGGATATAAGTATTCTTCATAGTTCTTTATTCTTCCTGTATAAACCCTGTCAAGAACCAGCCAGCCTATTACGGCAAACAATATACCCGCAACCACTATACCATAGAATCCTCCTTTAAAATAGTCTGAAAAAAATCTTGCTATTTCCTGACCGGAGGCGAACCCTGCCCCTATTATTGTTGTTACATAAATACTGGCAACTTTATAAATGTTTTTTATTTCCTCACTCAAAAAAACAACCCCAGACATAACAAATATTTCAATATAATTCTATGTGGGACTGTTAAATTCAGAACTATAGTATTTAGGATTCTACAAAAACATAAAGAGCCAAAACACCTTAAAGTGTTTTAGCTCTTTATGGATATCATTTCCAATCAATTACTTGCTTTCGGTGGATTCAAGTAACTTTCTAAGCGAATCCTTAACACCACCAGGCATATCAAAATCCATTTTTGATACTATCTTACCTGTGAACTTTCCGTTAACTACAGCATAATATGTTGTTTCATCTTTAGATATATACTCAACCTTAACTTGTCCTGGAGCCTTCTTCAAATTATAGATTATGGTAGCTTCAGGTTTTACTGCCGGTATAGTTTTATTCTCAGTATCGAGGTCAACAAAAGCAATTCCAATCAATGCTCTATAAAATACCCTTACAATCACTTCGCCATTAGAATCCTTTTTATTTGCCTCTTTACCGTTTACTGTATATTTGTCCTTGTCAGTATTCTTTTCCGGATCTAACTCTAGCTTGACATTGGTAGTCTTGCCGCCCATTTCAAGGGAGAAATCAGATACATCATATATATCAGGTGTATAGACTAATCCTTCCATCAAACTCTTTAACGGCATATCAATATAATCTAAGCTTGCAACAGAAAGGACAAAAATTGTGTCCACTCCCTCAAGTTTTGCATATATCTCCTGACCTTTTATAATCTCGGAACCTAAATATAGTTTCTTAGTTCCTTTTTTTGTATCAAGAATCATTGTATATGAAGGTTTGTCAAGACCGAATTCTGCCAAATCCGTTGGTTTATCCTCTTCTATTGAAATTGCAGACAAACTTGGAAGCCCATCCAAATATGGTTGGAGTTTATCTGAATTAGCTACACCCTCTAAAGGCTCTGTCAAATACCATTGTTTATCATCGTTAAGTTTAACCTTGAAAGCTACTTTTCCTTGACGTTCAAGGGTAAAAGAATTGACATCCTCTTTAGTAATATCAAACAACTCCTTATTCCAGAAGTAATACTTTGAAACCCTAAAGACATTGACACTATACAAATCCACAAGATAAACGGTATTTGAACCTCTGGTCTTTACATAAACCCCATCATCTGTTGGAGTATTGCTACCCACTTCAATAACCTGTTCCTTGCCGTCATTTGTCTTAAATGATACTATAGTCGGCTTGTCAAGACCATAAGCCCCTAAATCGGCAGCATCTTCCTCAATAATCCTTGATGCACTTATTCCGGCAGCATTATTAGCCATGTTTTCAGTTTCCAGTTTGCTGTAATTTACCCCTTCCGGATAAGTCAGCACCCAATCTGTTCCTTTATGGGCAACGGTAAACTTATTTCCATCATGTTCAATAGTATACTCTGTAATATCATCTTTCTTGGCTTCCATTAAGGGTATTAATTTTACTGTAGGTTCCGTGATGTCGCTATCTTCATCGGTTTTTTTAAAAATATTAACAGCTACCAAAGCACCAATTGAAAGAACCATTACCACAGCAAGAATAATAACATTCTTGAATGTCCTCATAGATGCCTCCTCCTAAGCCACACAAAAGTACCCAATCCAAATATCAGAAGGGGAACTCCACCTATTAAAATAATACCTGTGACATTTGCGTTGGTGGCGGATATATTTATCGTCTCATAATTCAAGCTTTTTGGCGGAATACCCATATCATCGGTGTTCTGAATAAGCCAGCTCATGCAAACTGCAAGTATCTGATATGTGTTTTGTGTTAACAAGCTGTCTTTAAACATTGAAGAATTACCCCATACCAGTATCCTGCTATCTTCCATCCCTCCACTGTATTCTGCTGCAACCACCAGATCCAAAGGACCATTAATATCTTTTCCTTTTGATTGGTCGATCTGCATTCCCACAGCACTTTCAGATGTTCTTCCTAAAGATACTATTTCAAGAGCTTCTTTCCTTGACTTTAAGATATTAATACTTCTTGAATTCGGCATATTTAATGCATATTGCCCTGAAGGAATATCACCAAAAATAGAATTTGATTCAAGATATACAAGAAGGTTGCTAGGATCTCCCGATATATATCTGCTATCATCGCCTTCCTTAACCTTATCATAGTTAAGGCTTAAATTATATTCAGACAATACTTTGTCAAACACCGGCATATTCTGATTTGGAATAACCGGATCAAAAGCGAAGAATATTTTACCACCTTTATCAAGATAATCCTGTATCTTCTTAGCTTCATCTGCAGTTAAATCTGTTTTAGGAGCCATTATAAAAATTGCTTCACAATCATCAGGCACTTTTGGCTCTGTCTGAAGGTTCAATGATTTGGTATAATAACCTCCAGCCTCAACAGCTACTTTAATCTGGTTGAATTGATCAACAAATACATCCTCATTGTGGCCAGCAGTATAATATATTGTTGGTGTTACTTCATTCGAAACTCTCTTTATGGCTGTAGTTATATAATTCTCAACCAAAAGGCTGGTATCCTGTCCGTATTGAGTTGCCTGGGTGTAAGTAACACTGCTTGCAGGTATTACATCAAGTTTTTTCCCGCATGATACCAATAAATCACCCTTGCTTATTTGCTTTGTCTTTTCCGGGTCAAGCTTGCTTATAATGCCCGGATCCTTATCCGGATCAACATATTTTACAATAATTTTTGACGAGGCATTCTGATATTGCTTAAGAAGCTCATTTAGTATCGAATTCTGTTCTCCGACTTCAGTTGTTATATTATCGTACAATCCGTATATTGTTACTTCCTTATCCAACTTCTTGACAAAATCTATTGATGTTTTATTCAAACTGAATATCTTATTGGTTGTTAAATCCCATTGAAGGTCAAGTTTGATAACAATGAGATTTACAACAACTGCTATTACTATAACGATTGCAGCTGTCATTACCGCCGCTGCACCGTATTTAAAACTCTTTAAGTTTTTCTTTGCCATTTTTATCACCCCTGACTCCAACGTCTTTTTTCAATTACAAGAAATGTTATAACAATCAATGATACCGTTACACTTGCAAAATAAACCATGGTATTTAACCTTAATATCCCTGTCGATTGATCGGTAAACCTGTAAAAGAGGGAAACCCATCTAAGAATTTCCGTCACAATACCTCCAAAAATAGATGCAAAAGATCCTACAATAAACAGGAACAACATTGTGATAAAGCTTATGATGGCAGCTATGATCTGGCTTTCAGTCAATGCAGAACACAACATACCTATGGCAATAAGGCATGAGCCAAAAAGCATAAGCCCTACATATCCTGCGATCATTTGTGTTGTCACAGTACCTTTAAATATTGCAATTACAATGGGATATGTCAGGGTAAGTGCAACCATAACCAAATATACAAAGTACGCTGCTAAAAACTTTCCTACAACAATACTGGAGATTTTACTTGGCGTAGTGAAAAGCAAGACCTCTGTACCGTTTCTTCTTTCCTCGGCATATATTCTCATTGTCAATATTGAACAAAACATTATAAGTATTAAAGCAAAAATAGGCTGTTGAAACATCCATATTAGTGTTCCAAGGCTATTAGACAGATTAAAGAAATAGAACAAAAGTGATGACATAAACATAAAAAGTCCTAATATTATATATGCCATAGGGGAATTAAAATAAGACTTTGTCTCTTTTTTAAACACGCTTACTACACTTGAAAGATACCCCATCCTATTCAACCTCCTTCTCTTGAGCTGGATTTTCATCAATCTTTTTCGAAGCTGCTTTTTCCATATTAACAGCTTCATTTGTTAAAACCACATCATTTCTGGTAATCTGGAGGAATACATCCTCAAGTGATAAATCCATAGCCTTGAGCTCCATAATTGGGTATCCTGCTTTAGCAAGCTCAAAGAACATAGGCTTTCTTATATCAGCCTCTCTTATTGACTCAATAACAAAACTGCTTATGTCACTGTCATTCGTGGATGAAGACTCTATATTTGTTACTCCATGTAGCTCTTTCAATATATCCTTTACAGAATTTTCCGGTCCTGCAACGGATATAGAGTATCTCGCATTTGAATTCATGGCTTTTGACAGGTTTTCCGGAGTATCTACAGCATTTATTTTTCCCTTATTTATTATTACAACTCTTTCACATACAGCACTTACTTCAGGTAAGATATGTGAACTTAATATTATTGAATGATCTCTTCCAAGAGCTTTAATAAGATTTCGTATTTCAATTATCTGCTTTGGATCGAGACCAACTGTAGGCTCGTCCAATATTAAAACTTCCGGCGAACCAACCAAGGCTTGTGCCAAACCAACCCTTTGCTTATAACCTTTAGACAGATTTTTAATAAGCCTTCCTCTTACATCACCAATCTTAACCAAGTCCATTACATCATCTAACTGATTTTTTCTAAGGCTTTTCTTGACATGTTTCAAATCACATACATAGTTTAGATAGTCCTTTACTGTCATATCCATATAGAGTGGCGGTTGCTCAGGTAAATACCCAATCCTTTTTTTTACCTCAATAGGATCTTCCATAACATCATAGCCGCATACCTTAACCGTTCCACTAGTCGGTGGCATGAATCCGGTTATAATATTCATGGTGGTACTCTTACCCGCACCATTTGGCCCAAGGAAACCCAGAATTTCTCCCTTTTCAAGGGTAAACGTCAGGTCTCTAACGGCATTAACATTACCGTACCGCTTAGACATGTTTTGAATTTCAATCATCTTAATGTATTCCCCCCTGTATATATTAATATTAAGTTTTCCTACAGAAAGCAGAGACGTAATATCACAATTATCTCAAAAGAATTTTAATAAATTGTGAACAAATTGTTACTATATTATGAGTAATAAGTTATGTTAAAGTTTTTAAAATCACTGTACACTCTTATTATTCCAAAACATTTACATAA